>ENA-OWND01000015-OWND01000015.1-metagenome-genome-assembly--contig:-NODE-15-length-111327-cov-38.541008_pt1 | contig 111327 bp, 73 predicted proteins | sample MGYA00245342_ERZ651119 | MGnify/ENA primary metagenome ERZ651119 (study PRJEB26857, sample SAMEA4031756) | metagenome | biome: human; feature: oral; material: saliva | place: Philippines | collected 2014... | reverse complement strand
TATTTGACCGTGATGCTCTAGTCGACGCACTTGCTGTTCGTGCTGCTAAAGCAGCATACTTCCAACGTATCGGTGGTGATATTAATTATCAACCGTACACAATTACTGAGTGGGATACAAAATTAACTAATATGGTTGTTAATTCTTTAGGTGCTAACAACAGCAATAGTCAAGTAGCTTCCACTAACCCATTTAAAGTTACACAAAATGTAGCTATTCAATCTACTCCAAAATACTCTGACGAAATTCCTCCATTCGACATTACATTGTCCTTTGCGAATGAATATGGTCAATCTGCAGTAATGGTTATCTATGGCTGCGAAATTTTGAATGAAGCTTCTAGCTTCTCCGTAGATTCTACTACTACTGATAAAGCTTGTACTTACATTGCTCGCTCTGTAGATTACTTGCAACCAGTAGAAAACAAATACTTGCTTGATAACAAGTACTAATAAATTCGGCGAGGAAATTTTTTCCTCGCCTTTTATTTTTTTCTTAGGAGAATAATAGGCGTGAAAAAATCTCAAGAAAATACTAATCAAATATTTCTTTATTTGAATCGTGGTTTACAAGACTACATTAATCAATCTTTGCTATCTGGAGAACATTCTAATAATGTTAAGAAAGATATGGAAGAAATATGCTATAATATTATTAGTGAGCGTAATATTGAACTTAAAACAAACATTATTACGTTGATCAATAATAGAGTTCAACAATATATGAAATTATACAATTTAAAGGTGAAATATGCCAAATGATTTGTCTTTAGGTAATAAAGACGTAGTTCAAACCTCAAAGTATACAAGAACGTATACTTCTTATTAAGATGTTAAAATAGTTTTCATATTTTTAATTATGAAATATATTTTAACAAAATAGTAAGCCTATTGGGAAACTAGTAGGTAGTGACGTTCTTACGCGTCCAACAAAGACACTGAATTGCTGGAAACTCCTAAAGCTTGAATAGCTACAACGTAAATTCTTAACAAGAATTAAGTGTGAATGCAGTGAAAACAGAAAAAATATTTAAGATGATATATGGTTAAAACCTAAGTATTACGATAATGGACAATCAGCAGCCAAGCTTACACATCGGTGTAAGAAAGGTTCAACGACTAGACCTCGTGAGGGTCGTACACTATAAGCGTTTGATAGTGGAAGTGGTGTCGCCTAAGTCGCGTTAGCGATATGGATAAGATATAGTCTGTGCTTGCATGAAAATGCAAGGTGCACATAGTGGTGCCGGTTAAAGAGTAGCGTCTTTGATTGAACGAGACCTCTAATTGATTTTAAAAATGTGATTCTAAAATGTCCTGAAAAAGTTTTACTAAAAATTTGCTTTTGCAGTAAAAATATATTATAATTATCTCGTAATATAATATTAGAAAGCGAGGTGATTATAATGTATTTAACGATAAAACAACAAGTAAAACATTTAACAAAAGAAGAATATAATATTTTAAGAGAATTATGTAGAATAGCTAAGAATTTAACTAATCAAGCAATATATAGTATTAGACAATATTATTTTCAAGAAAAACAATATTTAAGATATGAAGCAAATTATCATGAATTAAAAAATTCTGAAAATTATAAGTTATTAAATTCTAATATGGCTCAACAGACTCTTAAAGATGTTGATCAAATGTTTAAATCATTTTTTGCTTTGATTAAATTAGCAAAGCAAGGCAAATATAATTTTAAACATATTAAATTGCCTAAATATTTACCAAAAAATGATTATTCATCATTAATTATTGCTCAATTTAAAATTAAAGATAATAATATTTTAACAGTTCCATATTCTAATACTTTTAAGAAAAAATATGAAACTAAAATTCAAATTAAAGTTCCTAAAATATTAGAAAATAAGAAAATAAAAGAAATTCAAATTATTCCTAAATTTAATGCTAGGTTCTTCGAAATTCAATATACTTATGAAATTCAAGAAGAAAATATACAATTAAATACTAACAATGCACTGGCTATTGATTTAGGTATTAATAATTTGTGTACTTGTGTTACAAATATAGGAAAGTCTTTTATTATTGATGGGAAAAAATTAAAGTCTATTAATCAATTCTTTAATAAACGAAATGCAGAATTACAATCTATAAAAGATAAACAAAATATCAAAGTGCAAACTAGGCAACAATATTTAATTTCTCGTAAGAGAAAAAATAGAGTTGACGATTATATTAATAAAACTTGTCGATATATTATTAATTATTGTTTAGTTAATGATATTGGCACTTTAGTAATTGGATATAATCAATCGTTTCAAAATAAAGCTAATTTAGGTAGAAAAAATAATCAAATTTTTACACAATTACCATTCGGTAAGATTCGTGAAAAATTAGAATATTTATGCAAACGATATAATATTAACTATATTTTGCAAGAAGAATCTTATACGTCAAAAGCTAGTTTTTTTGATAATGATGAATTACCTATTTATAATGCAGATAACCCACAAACTTATGAGTTTAGCGGTAAACGCGTTAAAAGAGGTTTATATCAAACTAAAAATAATTATCTTTTAAATGCAGATTGTAATGGAGCATTAAATATTCTTCGTAAAAGTAAAGCCGTAGACTTAACTGTCTTAAGCCTTAGAGGCGAACTGGACACGCCTAAAAGAATAAGGATTTCTTAGAAAATCAAACTTCTTAACAAAATAACTTTATGTTATTTTTAGAATCATACGATTTTAATCGTGTGAGGTTCAGAGCGGGTGTGATATTGTAGCTTCTATTAATATTACGATTCCAGGTCAAGAAACTATTTCGAAAGTATTTGGGAGCCTACAAACATTCTCCTATAGTATACATCAAGAAAAAGCTCCGGTAAGAACATTGGGCGATGTTAATGCTATCACGTATGTCGATGGCCCAAGAACAATTGCCGGCTCTATGGTATTTGCCGTATTAGATAAACATGTTATCTATGAGATTATGGACGATGTATATAAGAAAGGTAATTATCAAAATAAACATTTTTTAATGGATGAATTACCTAACTTTGACGTTACATTATCGTTCGCTAATGAATATGGACGTCAGTCTACCATTAGTGTGTATAATTGTACGATAATCGATGAAGGTCAGATTATGTCGATTAATGATATCTTAACAGAAAATACATATCATTATTATGCGACCGATATCGATTATATGACAGAGTCTCAAAATTATTATACGCTTAACGAAAAGAGTATCATCGATTCTAATCCATGGTTAACGACTAATAATGCTAAGATTAAAACGCAAAATATTAAAGTGCAATATGGTATTCCTGTATTAACATTGTCTAAAGAAGGATATTATTCTTTTAAGACATATATGGATGCTCTTAATAGAAAGTATAAAAAATTAGCCAATCAATTTATGGGCGAAAAAGAATCTGAAAAGATGGCCCAGCTTAAAAAAGATTATTATAATCTTAGAACTGAAGCTGAGCAATATTATCCGTCTCAAGCATTATTATCTAAGACACAAAAGAAAGTTCGTTTCTTAGAACGTAAACGTTTAAAAGTTAATAAAGAATACGATAATTTTAGAACATCATTATACACATCAAGACGTGACGTTCCTGATTATTCTAAGTTCAGAGTTAATGGCAAAGCTAAAAACGAATCTGAAATTCCCGACTATTCTAAATATAGATTAGATCCTAAGAAAGATAATTCTAATCTTCCTTCATATGATGACTTTAGAAAAAAAGAAAATGATCGTCATGAGAAAAAAGATGATATTCCTGATTACTCTAACTTTAGAAAAAATCGTAATAAAACTGTTAAAGAAGAAGAAGCAACTCATTATAAATTAGATGAAAATGGTAACGTGGTTATTATAGATACACATGTAGACAATAAAGGAGGCGACGATAATATTGAACACATCTAGTATTACATTTTTGTGGCAATTTGAAGATTTTGTCTCTTTGTATTGTAACGATTATTTTAATGGTCATACTACGTTACATGTTGATGACGGATCTAAAGTAAGAGATTTTGCATTAGACGATGCTAATATTATTATCGATGATTTAGAAAATAACATGTATCGACTATGGACATCTGGTCCTGATGGAAAGTCCGAAGAAAAATACATCGAGATTTTTTCAGAAACGATGACCGATCAAATTGAATATCTTAACGATATATCTATTCAAGTTAAAGACATTCAAACAATTGTTGATTATGCTGAGAACATTTCAAATGAAAGAGGTTTAAATTTAGTCGAATCTTTGTACTATGCCTATTTAGCTACAAACGATAAAAAACAAAAATTAAATTTCTTTTATTTATTAATGGGCGCTATTAAATTAAACAACAATAATAATTTTAATAATAATATCGATAATAATAGTAGTTTATATATTTATGATTCACAACGAGCATTAATGAATCCTGAATTGGCTAATGGATTTTTATCAGGATCTATTAAGTTATATAAATTTACCGGCAAGTTTTATGAATATCAAGATACAGTATTCTTTGACAAAGAAGATGTTGACTTATCTTTTTTAGATCGAGATTATTTATATCGATTAGATATCGTTGTCGGCAATCAATTAATTAATAGCTATTATACTTTAAATCCTACAGTCAATACGGCTAAGCAAGTGTGGGATAGATTATATAAGATAGTTGAATCTATTAATAATCGATTAAATGGACTTAGATATTTACCATTAGCTTATCATAAATTCGATGAAGAAACACAACTTGCTATTAGTTTACTAATGGATAAGAATGTCGATGCTCATTATTTACAACAACCGAGAATTGGTGTCGACGAAGAATATATCACGGCTCATATCGAGGGTGCTAATAAATATTCTGATTTAGATGGTGTATACTTCTGTATCACTGATGTCGAAGGCTTAGCATCTGATCAAATTTTATTTAAGAAGAAAGTCGATAATTTAATTGTTGATTTACCAATACAAGGTAATTCTATTTATGACGGCTGTTATTATTCTTTTTTAATAGACTCTAATAAAAGAATTATCTCGCCAATAACATTATTTAATATTAATGAAGATATTGAACATGATTATATAGAGGCAACGTTAAAGATATCGCAAAAACAATTATTAAATTTCTTATACGAAGAATTTGAAGAAGAAGATGTTAATAAGTATTATTATTTATTTACAGATTGTATTGGCAATAGCGAAGTAACTTTATCTAATTATTTTGATAAGGTTATCGATCGATTTGTACAGTCTAACTTTAACGAAGATTTCTTCGATTTAATTCATTATATTAATGTATATAGATTTAGTAATCAAACATATTCTAATCAAAATTTATTAGCTTATAATGATGAACCTGCTCATAGAATTATAATGCCTAACGATGTTAACAAAGAATATATTATGCAAGCCGTTAAATTTAAGCGCGGCGAAAATTATACATATGATTATAAATTAGTTAATGATAATGCTGATTATATAACGTATGACAATGCAGATTATACAGTTATTTCTATATTTGAAAAAGATACGGCAATGCATTGTGGACTAATTACAGTAAATCGAATTGGTTTTGATTATCGTATTAATACATGGAATATATCTGTATCTAATAAATTAGACATTTAATGAAAGGTTTGTTATAATAATATGAGACGTAAACGATATGATAATCACCTTTCTAGTCAATTATCTTATACGAATAAAGTTGTCGAACAAGATATAACAAGAACATCGTCTGGATACATTAAAAAGAATCCAGTATATAAACGTTATTTTTCTCAGATCGATGCGAACGTTTGGTTCGGCGATAAGCTCGTAACTGATATACAAAATATATCGTATGGATTACAGCAACACGATATGCCTTTATTTGGATATAATTCTTATATTTACGATGAATTAGCAATAGGTAATCGACTAGTACAAGGAACGTTTACTATTAATTTTACGGCTCCGTTATATATTGAAACTATTATAGATAGCTATCAGAATATGACAACTAATGTTACTGATAAGACAACTGAAGACGATTATGATAAAGTCATAGCTCCGCATTATGCAGGAAATGTCGTTACGACGAATCCAGAGTATAATGCTATTTGGCGTAAAGGATTTGAAATCGATATTCTATATGGACAAGACGATGATATCATTGGTCAACCTCTTCATGTTATCTTATTAGATTGTCATATTACATCAGTACAAACAATACATGATTCATCTGGACATCCAATATTAGAACAATATACATTTATATCGAGAGACCGAAAAGTAATTAATAAATAGGCGGTTAATATGCAAAATAAGAAGAAACATAAATTCCAACAACAACGTGAAAAAATTCAAATGCATGAAACAATCACGACACAAGACGCTCCAGAAGTAACTGTTAAAGAAACGACTGAAGCCGATATAAAAGAAACGGTAAAAAAAAACGAAATTCCGGAAGAATCTACAAATTCTGTGAGTCAAGATTCTAATCTTGAATACGAATATGATCCAGCCGATACTGAATATTTAACGATCGATAAGGCTAACGAAATTCGTGAAGCATATCCTGGACAATGTCGTCGATTTGCTTTTGATGGCGAACAAATGATTATTATTCGTAAAGTACAACGTGAAGAAGTTCCGTTAATGATGAATTTAACACCAGATCAACAAGCATATATTAATTCTCTCGAAGATGAATTTGATCAACGACGCGCAATCGAAGATGCTCGTAATTATAATCTCGTAAAATATTTCATTCCGTTCCCATCTGCTGATCGTATTAATTATTTAATCGATAACTATGTAGGCTTTGTACCATTAGTATCTGATAGAATTTTACAAATTTCTGGTTTTACTGCATCTCCGATGGTGGAATTATAATGGAAGAACGTTTCGATGTTATATATGATCAGTTAAAAAATTACTATAAACATATCTTTACATATTCCTCTTATGAGTTTCCGATTATTTATATTCCGTTAACGAGAGCTCAATATTATGATCTATTCGAGGATCCTAATATGATGGATATGGAACGTGAAGATATTATATGTAAAACTTGTATCGTATATCCTGAAAATATTAATATAGAAAAAATGCCAGCAGGTATTGTTTCCGATATTGCCGATAAAATTCTTGAAGCTTCATTTATGAGCGAAAAAGGACGGAAGATGTTATTTGCAGCAGCTGCTAAAAAAATGCAAAATGTCGATCGTCAAATTTCTTGTATCATTCATGAAGCATTTCCTGAATACGATATCGAAGATATCGATAATTGGAATATGTTACGCACGACTGATTTTCTTATTAGAAGTGAATGGATTCTTCGAACAATTCAAGGTAAGCCACCTCTCGATATCGAAAAGATTTTAACACAAGGTAGCGATATTACGTTGAAGCCAGAAGATCCTCGTTTCTATAACGAAGAAAAAGCTGAATTCGATCGTTTACGAGAAATCAATACTCCGGCTAAAGATAATAAACCTGTTCCTAAAAAGAAAACGACATTAAAACGTCCTCAACGTCGACGTAATCAAGTATCTGAAGAACAATTAGCAAGTATGTTCCCAGAAGCATTTGAAAATACTGGCGATGAAAAGTCATTTAAAGACATGGCAATGGGTTCTAAAAATCCTAACGATATGACGTTAGCAGAACTTGCAGAATTAAGAAATAACAATTAAAAGGATAATATATGGTAGATTACTTAAAAAATGGCAGTGACAATGATTCTGTCGTCGAAGGTATATCTAATCTAGTCGATGCAGCAGCGGTCGCCGGCACTATTGTCGGCACCGCTTTTTTGCTATCTAGAACTAAACAAGGTGCTAAATTTTTATCAGAAGTCGATCCGATTATCGGCAAGATGTCTGATCGTATTGCTAGTATTGGTGCTGACGGTAGTAATCGTTTATCGATAAGTGAAACAATACGTGGTATATCTCATATCGATCAGTTTAGAAGAATCGATCAAGATTTTGCTATTAATAATACGAGCAATATAGGTTTATTTCGTAATCTAGCCGATGCAGCATACGATGCTGCTGACTGGGAGGAGCGTGAACTTGGACGACAATATCAAGCTAAAATATTTGGCGATATTGGCGATGCATTAAAATCTCAAGGCGTTCAAGACGGACAAGTACAATTTCTTATGGAGTTTGTTAGTAGTCGTTCTACGTCGACAGTATTAGATAAAAATTCTGGCAAACTACAAGAAGGTTTTATTGCTGAAGTTGAAAATCATTGGCATGATTTCTTAGAAGAAAAAGATGCTGCTTTTAACGATACAATTGATCAATCAATTCGAGCATTACAAAATATTTCTAATCAAACATTCGATACGTTTAATGATTTTAAATCATTAGACGAAAACATTATAAGAGCCCGTCAAGCACGTCAAGATTTTATTCAAGAAATTAATAGAAGTGCTAAAGAAGCATTAAAAAGACAAAATAATGAAGTCTCTTATCATACGATTGGAAATATCTTAGATCAAGATGCACGGAATCCTGAGTTTGATTTTGTCGTACATGAAAAAGGTCAAATGGCCTCTCTCGATGGAAAGACTGTATCTGATCGATTATATTCACAAAACGAAGATATTATCACGGATACTCTCGATACGATTCGTCAATTAAGTGCAACTAAGGACGGCTATTATGTCGATGGCCAAAAATTAAATACTCCTAATATCAATAAAATAGTAAGAGAAGCAAAAGATGTATGGCATGAAACGTTACCGTATTCGTTATCACATGCTGCTGATTTTAAAAATGTCGATAATTTAAAAGTCGAATATTTAAATAAATATGACTTTAAAGGTGTATTAGATAGCATAGTCGATAAAAATAGTACTGTTCAAAGAATTGGCAATCGACTATTTGAATTAAAATCTGACGGTACTCGACACGAATTAGATACGAGCGGTATGCGTTTTGTTCGAGAAGACTCATATGTCGTTAAGATATCTAAAGATTTTTCTAATTATGGAAAAGTTAATTACGATAATGGTAAACGAAGAATCTTCGGCGAAACAAGTCGTAAGCGTACGTCTGACGTATGGGGTAATAACTATAATACATATCTAAATAAAGATATGAACGAAGTTGCAAGACACTCTGAAGAAAAAGCGATGATGGGTATTCGCAACCATAGCTTTAAACGAAGTATCGATTCGCTAGATATAAAAGTAAAATTAGACGATAAATTACGTTCTGAACTATTAAAAGCTGCTGAAGATAATCCTGAGTTAAGTTATAAAATTGAAAATATGCTCGACGTTATCGATGCTAAAACAGAATCGGAAAAACGTAGAGTTCTAAGAGATATACCGACAGAAGGCACTAAGTCATCTGAATTTCAACGGTTACAATCAGCAGCGATTCGTGGTCGATCTATTAAGCCAAAGCTTGTCGATGACTCAACATCTATTACACAAAAAACATTATATGCTAAATTAAGCAAATCAGAGTCTATTGACGAAGCAGCTATTAACGAAATATTAGCATCTTTGCCTGCCGATAGAGATAAAGCATTAGCATTTATTAATAAGTTAAATGTACCGGATACTATCAAATTAAATTTAAGAGATCGATATAATGTCGAACAATTAAAGATTAAAACTAATTTAAACGAAATTATTAGCGAAAATCATGTCGATATAAACGGTAAAGATTTGAGCATAGAAGATGCTAAAAAGATTCAGAATGAAATTATAAGTAATCCTGAATTACAACGAACATTAAATCGTTACTTAGGTTCTGGTAAAGATTATAAAGCTCGTTATGAGTCTAAAAAAAGTTCTTCTCGTTTAATAGCTATTAATAAAGGTTTTAATCTAAAAGGCATCGTATCAGATCTAAACAAAATAAATTATAAAGGTCTTAATAATCGTATAGGCCAAGGTCTTCGAGGCATGTTTTCTAATACGAATCTTGATCATTTTGGTGCCGGTGCTCTTATTAATTACAAATTAAATTTTCCGACTGCAAAATATCATGGGACTGATTTATCTATTGGCGGTAGTTTGTTATATAAGATGGCAGATCGTCTTAACGAAGGTTTAAATAATGGGTTCCTAGACCAAGCTCTCGGTTTTGTGCATCCAATATTTGGCGAACGTTTATCTGCTTATTTTAAAACTGGATTAAGTCTTGGTTTCCATGAAGGCGATACAAGAAGTTTTGCACAATTAAGTTACAACTTATTATTCAAACGTGTATTACCAGCATCGATTGCATTAACTCAATTAGATTGGGCTAACGATACATTCGGAATTAATAAAAATTTCCAAATTGGTTTAGCCAATATGGATTTAGGGTTTAGAAAATTTACCGATGCGACTGGTTTAACCGACGTATTTAAGCTAGCTAAAATGGCCAATCCGGCTGCTCAATACATTAGTGGCGATTATCGTCCTTATCAGTCTTATGACGAACGATTAGATTACTATCAAAATGGTAAAGATCCTATTAGATCTGGACGTTATTGGGTATGGGGTTCTACTAATGAATTTCGAGGCGGAAGTATTTCCTATTGGGAAGATAATAGTTTAAAGTTAGCACAATCTGATTATTATAATAAATCAGTATATGGTGGCTATTGGTCTAAATGGGCACACAGTCCTATTCCGACATTAACAAATCCTCTCTCTCCATTAGTATATGCTTTTAACCCTTATTGGTTAGAAGAAAAACATATGGAAGATCGTCCTTATCTATTATCAGCTCCTTTATTTGAACAAGGTACATTACAAAGCTTAGTATTAAATCCTACGCTTGGTGAAATTATTAAGCCACAACGTCGTTATCATGAAGATCGTATGTGGTTTGGTAAAGACGTTAAAGCTATCATGTACCAAATGAATCAGAAGATTCATCAATCGGAAGATGAAGATAATCGTTATATTATCTTCCAAAATGGTCGTTTGGGCGTATATGATTTCAGAGCGTTTAGTCATCCGACAGATACTGAATACGTACAAGGTCAAGGTCAAGAATATACTGGACAAGCTCCAGCGTTTGCATTGGCTAAAGATTATTCTAATTATATTAATAGCGATGGCACGATAGACGCATCGGCATATGCTAGTCTACAACCAGTATCTCCTGGTGTAGGTGCTGCTGTATCGGCAATGAATAGTGCTATTCAATCAGGTAGTTCTCCTTATACAAATGCTTCGGGTATGTATATACAACAACGTATCAGAAGAACTCGAAGCAATAAAGGCACTGTTCAAGAAATGCTTGATAATGCCGATATGTATAATAACTTAATGAATTCGAGTGGCGGTCGTAGTTATCTCGATGAATTAATGACTACGTCTCGTTTGTTAACCGGTATTTATGGTTATGCTGGAACTATGATATTCGGTCGTGATGAATCTAAATTTATTGCCGACGCTGGCGACATTAATTCGTTCACTCGGAGATTCTGGGATTCTGGCATCGGTGGTGTCGGCGGTGAACAAATGGAAATTGTTCGTCGTTTCTTACCAGAATATTCAAGACGTCGACGTGTTAATCCGTTAATGAATACGATGGCTGAAAAGCATCCATGGATGCCAGAAAAATTTATGGTCGGAGATCCATTTTCCAGTTTACCTATGGGTGAGGCTCGATTACCTGGCGAAGGTTATGAAGCTATTAATCAATTACATCCGGATCAGTTTGCTTCTGATGGATATGGTGCTATCGATCGGTATAAAATATTAGCCGATATTGCTCCGAACAGTGCTGAATATAAATACTGGAAACAAATCGTCAAAATGATGAATAATGACGAGGCGAAGAAAGTATTAAAAGATACCGAAGAAATGGTTAAGCATCAAGGAAAGAAACATGATTTCTTTGATTATAAATTCTTAGGCAAAACAACAACAGCTCTTGATGGACATATCGAACAAATATTATCAAATGGTAAATTTAAATTAGCTGGCGACGATAATTTATATCAAATTGCCGGCGTTAAGTTTAAAGATAATGGTTACATGTCGAAGAACCAATTAAAGCAAGTGTTAACTGAAGGTTCTCACGTAACATTACGTATTGATGATGAAGAACGTAATCCAGATATTAATGCACCGCAAGCTCCTAAAAAAGCTGCTGTATTCTTAGATGGCGAAAATATTTCCGATACGTTACGACAAGTTGGTTTGGCCGATTACGATATGGAAGATACTTCGGCAGCCGGTGCTTATGCGAACTATGGATTAGTCGGAAGATTATTCGGGACAGCTGCTGAAATCGTAGCACATGCTCCTATTCCGATTATTCATTCACAATTAATGCGTGTTAATAGTCCTCTCGAAGAATATCGTTCTGATCAGCTATATGGCACAGGATTTCAATCTTGGGATAGTATGTTAGCATCATTTGTATATCCTACGTTTGAACAAGCTAAGACAGATTTTATGCGTGATGTAATTTCTGATTCTTTGTGGCGATTTTATAAAGGATATGAATCAGGTGCTTTAACAGAAAATATTAGTAAACGTTCGACAACGATATTAAAAACAATTGCGACGTATAGTAATGGCACCGCTTTAGCGGGTGAAATTACAGGTCGTTTTGCGTTTACTGGTGCAAATTCATCGACTCGTCGTGATCAACTTGCTAATGCAGGTCGACATATCGGTAATATCTATTCGATGGTAACTTCACTTCAAGATCCTATGTATGCTGCTTATGCATGGGGACGAATGGGCTGGGATTCTTCTAAAGTATATGATTTATGGAAAGATGTTGGAAATGTAAATTTCGATTCTGTTCTCGATTATGCTGAGCATATGAATATACTTAAACCAGCAAGACTATTAAGTGAAGAAACTGGAGTGGCTGTCGATGTTATTCAAGCTGCTCGTAAATTTAAATTAGGACGTATTTCTCAGGCAATAGCATTTGCTGCTGCCGGTACGGCTTTAGCTGTCGGAGAAGATAATCCATTAACTCGATTATTTGGTAAAGAATCTCATGTATATACTCCTGATGCTGTAAAAGAACGTTGGGATACTGAAGATTACTTCGACAGATTACGCTATATTAAATATATGGCGTTATATGAAGCGGCTAAAGAAAAAGCTAAAAAAGAAGAAGGCGTCGATGTCGATAAATTATATAAGCATCAAGAAGCTCTTCGTGCCGAGATGAATGGTGACGTAAGCATAACCGATATGATGTCGGCAATTCTTACGTCTGGCAAACCTGCCGACGATCCAATTGCACAATGGGTTCAAAAAACGTTTGGTCGTTTAAGTGACGATATGACGACATTAGTAGCTGGTAAATATACTGAACAAGCTATTATGTTCCATCAAGTTGCAGAGTCGACTGTATATGCTTTAAATAAAGATAGTGAATATTCTGATATTATTCGTGCTTTGCCGAATACGGAAAAAGAATATTTCGTAGAATTTGCTAAAGTAACTGATGAACGTCGTCGTAGAGAAATTCTTAAGAATGTATCGCCATCGTTAGCAAAAGCATTAAAGCTTGTTTGGTATCAAGAAGATACAGAAACTGAATCCAACGAATCGTTCTTTGAACGTCATAATTTACCAGATCCTTTATGGGCTGGTTGGGATGCGTCTTCTAATTTAGATAATATTAAAGCAAAAATTATTTATAACGAAGGTATGCAATATGCCGACTACGGTATTTATTCTTCTTCATATGAAGATCCTGAAGTTATAAATGCTCCGAATATAGATAATATTCATGACGGTAGTAATCCGTTATCAGTTCGTATGAATTTAAATGCTTTATTAAGTGGTATTGGCTTAACAGATAAACGTATTCAAGTTAATCCGACACAAGACGAAGGTGTCATCGATGTTGTATCTAATGTCACGGCAGTATTAGGATATAAAATAGAAAAAGCACTTTCAATTTTTAGTTAATTAATTAAGAGGTAACAATGGCTTACGATAGTTTCATTATAAATTCGGCATACAAACAAAGATCATTTACGACAGCTGGATTTGATACGCTTTCTTCGCTAAATACGATATTAAGCAATGTTCGTCTCGAAAGACGAAAACATACCGAATTAGTTTTAAATACTACGACAACTTTGCCAGTTGCCCTTAACGGTATGGCTAATAAAGAATATGTATTGGACGATAAAGCATATATATTTGATATCGAGACATTGCCATCTATTAAAGTTGGCAATGAGCAGATACCAGATATTATGTGGCAGTATACGGCTCGTCGAGAAGGCGAGACATATAATATGTACTCCGGTATCGACAAAAAAGCAGAAACTGCATACCGTAATTTATTTTTAAATCCAGACTTTAAACGTGAAGAATTAAGTCGAAGTGAAAAAGTAGTTGCCGATACGTTAGCGCGTATCGGTAAAAACTACCGTGATGGTTCTGGTGGTATTCCAGAAGCATTATCTCCATTAGGTTATAAAGATTATACCGATACTAAAAAGTATCAGGAACTAATTGAAAACGGTATTAATGCATTAGCTAAAGAAGGCGATGCTACTCATTTAATAGCTAAAGAGATTGTCGATCATATTCATAAAGATACGACTTTAGTTACTTATAATGGTAAAACATTCGACGTTAATATGACGTCGCAACAAATAGCTCGTGATACTGGTATCGATAAAAAAGTTCGTGGCCTTGCTATTAATAAATTAAATAAGGCTAATCATTATGATCCATATCGAGAAATTCGTACGGCATATCAATTAAATCCTCAAGCGATGAAAGAAGCTTATCGCGAACACATTGTAGGAAGCGATATTGCTAAAGAACGATTGATCGGCGAATTTACTGGTTGGTCTAATAAACAAACAAGTTTTGGTTTAGCGTTAGGCCTTGATGTTAATGCCGCTCATAGTGCGATTGAAGATACCGGTGTATTTGAAAATTTAATGAAAAATCCTGGCTTTAGATCATTTATGGCTAAAGCTATCGAAATCAATAATTCTCCGAAAAATAAAATTCAATATAAAGTAAGTGCTGGTGCCACAATATTTAATATGTCTTCACTATGGAATCGTGATCGTGGTATTTTAATGTTCCAACAAGCCGAAGACGGCGGATATGAATTTCCGCAATTCTCTGCTCGCGTTAATAGTGACGGTGCTTTTACTGCTTATAATAATGCTCCGGTTGTAACTAATTCTGCGTATAATGTAAAATATGTCGGACAACTTGATCGCAATGATTCATCGTTAGGTGCTTTTGCTTATGAACATGCTAATGAGCTCGGGTTAAAAGGTAATGACGATATTCATTATATTGCGTTAGAAGAAGCGAGTGGACGCGGTCCTGTTCGTTATATTATGGGTTCTAAGAAAGTATTAGAAGATACACTTACCGATAGTTTTAGAGTCTTAAGTAATACGTCGGCGTATGGCGAAACGACATATAATTTCGAACAAATTGTATCGGCGGCTAATTCATTAGGTATTCCGATGGGCAGACCTGACGATACGATGGATAAAGTTATGGCTGCATCAGTTAAACGACAATCATCAGCTAATGCTTGGGATAAAATTGAATCAGGTTCTTTTAATCGTGAAGCATATGTAACTGGCCCGTTAATTAAAAACTTTGCAGAAAATGAACGAGGCATGGCCCTTAATATTTTAGGCGATGCTTTAGAACTCGGTACCGATGTTGCGACAGCTGCTTCGGCTCGTAAAGCTGGAGATGCTGGCGGTATTATTATTGACGACTTTATGAAACGTACCGAACAATTGTTCGGTCTTGCTAAACAACATTATGGTATTGATCCTAATGATCCTAAGAGTAAGATGTTCTCTGTTGCCGGCGTTCAAAAAATTATCGATAATATTAATAATGAAGATGTATTGTCTATGGTTAATATGGTTCAGACAGAAGCAGCTGCTTTACCTGGTGTAAAAGATTATCACAAAACTGTAGCCATGAATTTATTAGCTAAAGAATACCATAAAGTTTACGATGAGTTACATCCAGAATACGGATATCGGGCATCGATATCTGATAAGATGTTAGATGGTATATCTAAAGATATGCATTTATCTGGTGGCGCTTTTTCATTTGATGTTCGACAAGAAAATGCAGACAAATCTATTGGCTCTATTAAGAATACGATGAAAAGATTATTAACAAAACCAGGTAATGATTTTGTATCTCGTTCTGATTATGTTAATGGGTATTCTATATTAATTAAAAATATTTTCGGCGCTAAAAGCAAACAGGCTCGAGGTTTCGAAAATTTAGTAGCAAGTCAAAATGCTGATATGCCTGATTTTGCAGAATATGTTTTTAGAAACGTACAACGATTACGAATGAATACATATCGCAATAGTCAAAAATATCATGAGATGTTTAGAACAAGTTCTACGCCAAGTAAAGATGTTTCGTTATTTAAGGATAACGACGAATTAGTTAATCGTTTACGTGCTGGCGTTATTAAAAATCTAAAAGCATTATCTTCGACGCCAGAAGATTCTGTTAATAGTATTTATAATTATTTAATGGGCAATATTACGCGTAGCGATTTCGATATTTTTTCTAATCGTAATAGCTATGCTGGCAATCTTTATGATCAAGTTTCTGATCATATGAAATCATTTGCTAATCAGTTAGAATACTTAGCTCATCAAAATCAACAAGATATTTTGATTAAAGATGGTCGATTAATGATGGGTAAGGGGAATACATTCCGTGATATTACAGGAAGTATCCCGTTATTAAAACGTTTAGATAGTGTACCCGTACTTGCTTTCGGTAATACTAATATTGCTATTAATCCTATGTTGAATGTAGTCGAAGGCACTAAACCGAATGAAAAATTTGTTCAAATTGGCATTAAAGGTTTATCGGTATATGACCATTTAGAAAATAGCGTTAAATATACGCTAGAAAATAGTAAAGGTCTCGGACAAATGTCACCTGTCGAAGCTTTATTCGAAACATTAAATCGCCTTAAAAAAAATTTAAATATTACGTATTCTAAAGAACCGATCGAAGGAAAAACTCCGGCTTTATTGCATGGGTATGGCGGCGTATTAGATTCTTCGTTTCAATTAGATACGTCTGGCATAAAAGAAGATTTTAAATTTTTATATCAGTCTGGTTATTTAACAGATGAACATATTAAAGCTTCTGGCATTGCTGATGATTGGGAACATATTAATTTCCAAGATAACGAATCTCTCCAAAATGAGTTTATTAAAAAATACATTTACAAAGGTTATAGCGGAAAAGGTTCTGTATTTAATAATGGTAAAGATAAAGATGTATATCGCGGCATCGAATCACGAAGAGCTTTAGAAAGTTTAATCTTTGCTAAAGATTCTAATAACATGACACCGATAGAAAATGCGTTATTAGATGTTAGTAGTGCTGGCAAGTTTCATGAATTGCGTCGCATCGGTAAAGATGAATATAAATTAGAACAGATAGATCATAGCGGTAGAGAATTTGCTCAAAGTATCGATTTAATTCCAGAAGTCGCGACACAAAAAAATGCCGTACATAATACGGTGCCGATTGCCGGTATAAAAGATAATGCATCGGGGCCAAATATAAATTATAGGGCACGTAATGATACGGCACGTTCTTATAATAAATCTATGGCTAATGCTTCGATGCTTGTGCCTGAAGAAGTTAAAGCTGTGTTACGACAAGCTGGTTTACCAGATAATTATGAAGAAAATCATAATATATTAAATTATAAATATAATGAAACCGGTGGTAAATATGTTTTTAACGGTACGAATGTCGTAATTAATGGTCGTCTTGAAGAAGGTCAAACTGTTGCTGGTGAAAAAGAAAAAATCTTCAAAACGATGAAGCGAAAAATCGAGAGAACATATAATCGTAAATTGACGAAAGAAGAAATCGATCATTTAAAATCGATGATCGATTTAAATACATTCGATTCATTAAACGAAGGTTCTGCTCTTATTAGAACAGGCGTAATCGATGCTCTTAATACAAGCAGTACGTCGTCTGGTGGTACGTCTTTTAATCTTACTGAACATTCTTTAAATAAAGAATTCCTCGAAGAGAATATGCCAATCTATCGAGGCCCAGATGGGACACTACGATTTAAAGATTGGCAAAAAATGACAAGTATTGGTCGAAATAAAAAGTTTAATATATTTGCTAAATCAAATGCTTACGGAGATTTGCCTAAAATATCTAAAACAGAAATGTTTGGTAAAATAAATTTTTATTCTGATAATGGTACTCATAAATTAACGAAAGAAGAAGTACAGGCTGCTCTCGATAGAATTGGTTCAGTCGACGCTAGTTATGATTATGAAGCATTAATTAGAACGTTAAGAGAAGATGGCGTTACTGTTATGATGGACTATAAACCTGTCGGTAGTCGAGCTGCTAAATTATTTGCCGAAAGCGATAAGTTAACAGCCGCTGGCTTTAATACTCGAGTTGGTCAATACGATAAAAAATTAGCATCGATATTTAAAAAGGCTGGTTTTGGAAGAGCTTTAGAAAAACAATTAGATTGGGAATTCTTGTCTAATATGATTTTATGGCATGATAAATTAGCCGACGTATTTGAAACAAAAGATAATAAACCTAATATTACAAAACTTCGTGGAGAATTATTAAAACAATATGGTTCACTTAAAGAAGGCGTAAAAGCTATTCGCGAAGAACGTGATCTTATAGATAAAGCTCTAGGTGAATATCTCGGTGTTAAAGATTGGACAACGGCTACTGGTGCTACTGAAGCAGCTAAACGTAAAGATGTATTTAGATTAACTAATCGTGTATTGAATGATTTGATCGAAGGTCTCGATGAATCTAATCGAGGCGAAGTAGTATCAAGAGTTGCTAAGACGTTAAAAGATAAAGGTACGTTTAAATTTCTCGACGATAGCAATCTTGAATATAATTTAAAAAACGGTAAAGTAGAATTCTCCGATTATTTAAAAGATATCGGTACCTATAAAGATGAACATGGTAATGTCGTAAGTAAAAACTGGGATCATGTTATTAACGATATTAAATCGGCTTTAAAAGAAGATGAGATTAAAAAAATCGATAAAGATTATCTTAACGAAAAAAATAAATTTGCCGAAAAAATAAGTTTTTTACTTTTTAGTAAGAACTATGTACATCAAGAACAAGTAGCAACATTAGACTCTGTAAGTGCTAATCAGTTAAAACGTATTATGCTAAACGCTAATAGTGTCGAAGACGCTGCTTTATTATTCGATAAGAATAGTAAATATTATAACGAAGTTGTTCAACGTGGTGGAATTGCTACTGTTGGTGAAGATATTCTCGATGCATTTACTCACACAAGATATTCTCGATTAAAACGAAAAGAAGAACAAAAGTTAGCTAATAAATTTTCATTTGAATCTGGATCCCTTGAAGATATTATTAATAAAGAATATGCTAGTAAGAATATTATAGCTTCTGAAGAACATATTAAAGAAGTTGCTTCTTATGAACAGCAATTAGCATTAGCTAAACGTAATGGTGCAAGCAATGCTGGCAGTCAAGCAACAGTAATGGATGAATTTGACCAAAAATTAAAATCTAAAGATGGCAATGTTCAAAAAGCAGCACTTAACGAATTAAATACTAAAATTAATATTGCCGACATTAAATTTGACGATAAAGGTAATGTTATAAATGTCGGTCATTTAAAAGGCAATATTGTTTCTGACGACGGTAAATATCATTTTAATTATGATCTCCATTTAGGAAGAACATATGGTAACGAACAATTAAATTCGGCACAAACAGCGTACGTAAAACAAACTGAAGAAATGCTTCATTATATTAATGCTGGCGATTATGAAAAAGCTCGATTAGCTCAAAATAAATTAGCCGAAGTCAAACAACGTGTTAACGATGAGATATCCGATGCATTAAAAACTAATAGTGATTTAACTAAATCTGTAAGAGCAATAACGGTTGGACATCGTATTAGTTCGGAATCGATGCGTGTCGACGATGCTTCTGATTTTATTCAATCAAGAAAATATATTAACGGTATGACCGTAGCTGACTTACAGAAAAAAGGATATACTCCGGCTATTGCTGTTGTCGGACAAGAACAACTCGAACAATTAGGTTTATTAGATAGTTCGTTATCAGAAGCAGAAAAAGCTACGCGATTAAGACAAATTCGTGAAGAAGGCATTACGGTTATGCTTGACCGTCAGCCACATAACTATGCTAAGTCTATAGCATTTGGTAAAGTATATTATGATCCTTCGATAGCCGATAATGCTATACGAACAAATACGGCATTTAATATGTTAGCAAAAGCTGACCATGATGGCGATAAAGTATACTTGACTAAAGTTCTTGAGAATAAGATGAGTAACGGTACGCCTATTACAGCAAACGATATGCTAGGATTCGATATGCAATATCGTCGTGACGTATTAGATGTTACTCCTCAGAATATAAAAGACGAAGCAAAAGACCGTTTAAAATTATATACGCCTAAAGACGTAGAATTTGAACAAGGCACTATTGCTGATAATATAGTACGAAATAGATTAACTGCTGCTGCTGGTGAATTATATAATTCTGGTAAAGGAATAGAACAATTAGTTAACGATTTAAAAGTTAACGAGCAAGTTACATTAAAAGGCGGCAAAGGTATTTCTAGAATAACAAATGCACAACAATTAGTTGCCGATGTTATAACTGGTATTCATGAAACATTTTTGTCTCCAAAAAACTCTAGTCAAGATTATATATCACAAATCATATCACTTCCTTCATCTATTCAAGATGCATTACAATATCAAAAAGGCGACACAGGCGGATCTGCAATTCGTCGTGTGTCTGATGTATTGACTGGTAATGAACGAATTTGGAACGAATCAATTAAGTCAATGCAAAAAAATACGACATTGTATGGAAACATGGTTTCTGATATAATGAAGAGTGAGGAATTCTTAGGTCAGAATGGTCATTTGTCTAAAGAAGAACAGGAAGCTATTGCTAGAGCTCAAGTTTCTGAAAGCGTAAAAGCTGAGTTCCAAAAAACAATGGAAAATATGGCACAATCAGCTGAAGAAAAAGGTTGGACGTCTGGACAAGCTGTTCGAGAACTTAGAATGTTCGATGCAAGAGCATTAAAAAATGATAATGCCGATGCTCAAATTAAACAAGTGCAAGAACAACAAAAAGCTATGCAAGCTGCACAAGAAGCAACTGAAAACGCCCCGATGAATCAAGTCGAACAAAAGATTACTGATATGCAAACGAACGAAGCTGTTATGAATAAAGGTTTAGAAGAACGTGTTTCTAAGTTAAGAAACAGTGCGTTTAAAAAACTCGATAAGATTAAATCAAATCGTTCTAAAGCTGTTCTCGGCGCGTTAGCGGTTGCTACCGGCTCTGTATTAGTTGCTGGATATGGTTCACAATCACCAGTACCAGATGTCGACAATACGGCATCTCAAAATATGGGACAAGCTAATACGTCGGCACGATTAGTAATGCCACAACAAGGACAAGCTAATGGCGGTTATATAATTAATGTAGCAACCTCGACGAATCAAGATCCTCAAGCTGCTATCACAGCTTTAAATAATGCTCCTGCCTTTGCTGGCGGTGGCAGTGCTACCGTTACGACAAGAGTAACGAGCCAATATGAAGATATGAATGCTAATGATATTGCTAATTATCTTGATAGCGTATTTTAATTATAATTAATAAAGGAATTATCTAATGGCGGAAGAACAAAAAAAGACTGAAGAACAAAAACCAGCTTCAACGAAAGAAGTCATGGATGATGCTAAAAAACCTAAAGAACCTAAAAAAGGTTCGGTTGAACAATTAAATGATATCATAAAAGATACTCAAATGAGTCTTCCAGAAATTTCTGATTTTGAAGCAGGTGCTATCGATACTCGCATATATGAAGAACTTGCTAAGAAAATGGGAAGTGATTTAGATGCGGCAGTTTTCTATCGTGAAGACCCGCCGTTAGAAAATGTCGGTGTCGATAAAGTGAGAGGGCTGGCTATGGTCAGCCTTCCTCCTTCTGCTTTTCGAATTAAAGAAGAAGATTTACATGCTGGCTTTGTCGATGGCGATACATTATATGCCGATTTACGAAAAGCCAATGTAAAGGATCCAGAATTATTAGCCTTTTTAACTAAAGGTCAACAAAATATGCGAGCATGGCTTGCACAAGAAAAAACTAATTCTGAAGATGTCTATGATATTAATAATGTAAAAGATGAAAACTATAGTCTTGATTATGACATGGGTTTTCGTTTTTTATTTTATGACGCTCCAGAAGTATATCACTGGTCTGTTATATATGCTACCGATGTTATTAAAACTACATATGGTGAAGCCACTAATAAATATAATGCATTTGTTACGAAGGCACATGATGTTAGCACAGTTGGATTTGGTAATAAATGGGAACGTAATTTAGACTCTGACGAATGTACAATTGCTCAAATTGCAGAGTTCGATAATAAGTGGATCGAGGTTAATGAAAAACTAACGACAAAACGTTTTGGTGGATTATATCCATACGATGATACTAAGAAAATAAATGGACGCGTTCCAGTATTTGGTTTATCAGCTGATGGTACAGAATTTTCTTTATTAGAAACAGCATATGCTGCAGCTAACGAAGTTGTTCATATGATTAAAACAGCAAAAGAAGTTCGTGCTGTTATCGATATTAATGGATCGTCTAAACAAGATCAAACTACGTCATATCCTAAAAACTTTATGAGTTTTCCAGGAGACTCTTTAATAGCTAACTATGTTAATACTATTAATCAACGATTATTAAGTTCCCAAGACCCTACAATATTTGAAGAAACTGGTATTAACATGTACGGTCTCGAACATTATCGCCGTAATCTTGCTGTTATTTATGTTAAGCAAGGCGAAAGCTGGATTAATTTAAATAAGTATATTATTTCTAAGAATCATCATGTTTCGATTTTAAAATATTCTGATTTTACAAATCCTAATTTAAAACCATGGTCTTATGAATTTGATAGTAAAGTATGGGCCGATGCAGTATGGAACGTAACGAATCAATTAGACAAACGTCATGAAATTCAAAATAAAGCATTCGGCACACAAAACATTACGCAAGGTTTAACGTCTATTTCTGATTGGACATGTACGTTAGGTGACGTAACGTTATTTGTACCGCCAATATCTATTAATGTCGTTACACAATCTAATTCTCAGAATATCCCGTTAATGCGGGCAAAAGGTTCAGCTAATATAGAAAACACTAAACCGGATCGGTTACTTCAACTAGAATTATATTTTAATGAAGATCGCGGTATTAACGGACAACCTGTTACGGTCGAAACTAATGCTTCTGATAAGAAGAAAAAAGTTACGTATTATATGAATGGATTCCGATCTTTATTATCAGAATTCCATTTTGTTCCGTATATGCCTATTGAAAATAAGTATATTAACGAAACGTTAGATATCGATGCCGTATGTTTTGAAGCTATATCGGTAGCAACAGTACCAAATTATCCAAAACTATTAAAAGTAACGTTACTATTAAGAGAATTCGACTATCAAGCTTTTATGCCTCAAGTTCCTAAACATAGAGAAATTGAAGGCGGCGAAGTCGTAAAATATCGTAATTATTTTTCGAAGACAATTAACTACGATTTGTTACGTTGGTATTATCAACGTCCATTACTATTAGGTAATGAATTACATAGTAAAGAATACCCGATATTCTCTAAGGATTTTATGAAGCGAACATTATTCGCTAATCGATCGGCATTAATGCCTGTCGACACATTAAATCCGAGAATTGATTTTTATGTACCGGACGAAGCTAAATTAATTAAATTAGAAAAACTTCGTCAAACATATACTAAAACTAATAAGAAAACACCGAATGCGTATCGTCCATCTCCTGCAGATAAAGCATTATTTAGCGAAGCGAATCGAATATTTACTACGTTAAAAGGCAAATATTTTGCAAATGAAATTAAGAGTTTTTCTTCTAATAAGACATCGCAGTACGAATTTTTATCAGAAGCTGGTAATAAGCTTACTAAATATTTAAATCAATTTAATATTCAAGCTTATTATGATATTGTCGAGCCTAATTTAGATATTATAAATAAGTTAAAAAATGCTGGTAGTTTTATATTGTCAGGTGGAGAAGCTAAGCCAACTGTCGATTTAAATAATCCGAATAGTACTCGTTTAATTATTCATATTAAACCGACGACACGATATAACTCATTAGAAGATTCTTTATTGTTACGTCAACAATTTGCTTCGACATTAACAAATACTGCTTCTCCTAATATGGCAGAGAATACTCAGAATTTAAATAATGGACATCCTGTCGATACAGATGTGTACAATAGTATTTTTAAAAATGAAGAATTCTCTTTAAGTCTTATCGTTAAAGAAAACAATAATAAGTTATCTTTAGATTATTATCCATACGATACCGATTCTAAATTTTTAGAATATTGCGCTTCTCAGTTTAGTCGACTCGGAACTAATGACGATACATATAATGCATTGTCTGGTAATGAACAACAATATGAAGAATATGAAGATTCTGAATTTGAACGATTAACATCTATTGACTATCGTTTATATTTAAAAGATGTATTAGTACAAGGCTTAACAGCTAATTTCTCTAATACATATGCTAATATGTCTGTCGACACTCATCGAGGGCAAGCACCTCAATATATGGGCGGCCAAGATGCAACGTTAACATTCTCTGTTATGACATATGATCAAGCTACTGTCGATGCATTCGATAAGATTCCTAAGATTATTGCATATTTTAAAAAGAAATATCCAAATGCATTACCTTCGTACCCATTCAGAATTGAATCTGAATTTACTAAATTAATAGGTGTATACGAAGTTATTGTCGAACAAGTTGCTATTTCGACTGTTCCTAATTATCCAGGATTGTTCCAAATCAAAGTATCGTTACGTCAGACAGATAGAACGTTAAGAAACAGATTTGCCATATATAAACAATTCTCTATTGAAAATTATGCGTCTAATTTAGCTACGACACAAAAAGCTACGCAAGCTGCTTTAAGTTATTTTGATATCGATGCTAATTTATCTAAAGCTGAATTATATCCAGATTTACAATTACCAACAATTAAAGAACTTGGCGAAATGGGTTTTGAATTTATTCGTTATAAAAACCCAGGTAATCAAGTATTTGTCGATCCTGATTTTTATTTCTGTTATCACGAAACATTATTCTCTGAACTATTAAGAGATATAATTCTTATGGATAGCAAGCTTCTGCAACTATATAAAGAAGCTGATGAAAATGGTAAACCTTTAGATAAAACCGTCGAGATGACAGCTATAGACGATACAGGACGTGGCGTTGAATACTCACGATCTGGCGGTATGACAATTGCATCGAATGGCGGATTAGCTTTAGCACTCGATAAAAAAGAGTGGGATTTAACGACTCAAAAGATTAACGATCTTAAAAAACAAGAAAATGATATTCGTTTAAGACTCGTTAAACATGGTGTAAATACTGGCCAATGGAAAATTGGTAAGAACGCTTCCGTATCGTTTATGGAGCCATATTATTCTTGGATGTATTATCATTTAAAAGACGATGCTGATTGGAATGAAACTGGTAAGGAAGAAACTAAGCAAGTTGTTAAAACAGCTACTGGTCCAGGTGCTACGATAATTGATCCTAGAACACAGGTCGATAAAAATTCTATAGTTTATAAACAAAATAAAGAAGAATACGATAAGGCTGAAAAAGATCAAGAAAAGCGAAAAGAAAATAATGCAAAAGTATCTGAAAATGCATTAAAATCTGTACTTGTCGATTCTGTCGATACGTTTATGAAAATAGCTGATGATGCGTTAAAATTCTTAAGCACGATTGCTATCGAAGAAAAAGATCAAGATAAAGTATTACTTCAACATTTTTATAACTTAATTGTCGAAACTAAATCTGTTCAACAAAGTACATTTTCTGATTGGCAAGATAAAATTAACAGTACGTTAAATAAATTTGTAGCCGCTGCAGTTTTATCTGGTGTCGATAGTGATTTAAGTACTGAAAAACAACAAGAAATATCTAAAGAATTTATTAAGTTTGCTAATAAATCTAATAACAATACAGCTGAAAATGATAGAGTAGTAGCTAATAAATCTGTTAAAGAAAATATTCAACCTAAAAAAGATTATTTTAAAGAAAATAAGTTTAACTTACGTTCGACAAAATATTTATATGAACAAGCTAAATTAAGTTATGATCCTGACAAAGATAAAGATTTTTGGCGTTATGGCTCTATTGTTGAGATGGGCGTCTTTGGTATCCCATGCTTTACTGAAGAAGAATTTAAATCTAATCCATTATTGAATTTAATGAATGTAGACTTTGCAGCTCGTAAGAAAAAATTTATCGATAAAAAATATACGTTCTTAGATTCCGATCATTATTATTTTATTGATCCGTATTACCAAATTTCTGATTATAGCGAAACGATGGCATATATGAAAGGTTGTATGACCGATTATAATTATGCTAAAAATGCGTTCTTACGGAATATGTTGTTCTGGATGTGTACGTTAATTAAAAATAATATTATGCCAAATTATATGACAGATATATTATTTAATAACGCTGACGGTGAAGTATCTGCTTATGAATACATGAAGGATATGAATTTGTCTAAAGACATTCAAGAAAAAAATGTTAATACTATGAAGAACTTTGTTAAGGATAATCAAGAAAAGTTTGTAAATGGTAAATTGTTTGTTTGTTATTCCTTAACAGCTCTTGCCAAAGATAATGATTACATTAAGAAGATTACGACTCGTAATTATAATTCTTTAAATGCTACGACACATAAAGTATTAACACCATTGTTAAGTGTAACAGCTCCATTAGAAGATAATGATATGATTCTTCGTCGATTGCTATTCGCATTAGTGCCTGCCGGTATTATAGAAAAAATCGAAGAATTAGGCGTCGATATTAGTAATAATAATCCGATTAGTCAAATTGAACGTGATTATTCTCAAAAATTAGAACTTGAAGCTAATGCAAAAAGAAACTTACCAAGACGTGTTCGTGATTCATTCCTCGATATGATTCAAACAGATGTTCGAGGAAGAATGCTTAGAGGATTCCCGACATTCCAAGTCATGTTTATTGACGAAGGATTAACATCTGGATTCTGGAAGATGCACGATAGTTTTTATAGTACAAATGCTATTAGTTCTATACAAGTTGTTAAATCTAAAAATATTGCTGCCGATACAGCTACAATTCAAATTAATAACGCATTCCAGAATATACTCGCAGAGTACGATTCAGATGGCGATAACGATAATTATGTACAACAATTGCAAAATGGTTTAGCTGCATTAAATAATTGGTACGATAGTATATTTAATCCTAGAACATTTGTTCGTAACGCACAACAAAAACAAGATATGATTCCAGAACGAGCATCTATTAAATTAGTAGCCGGTGCTAGAATTCATATTCGCATGGGTTATTCGGCCGATGCAGCAAAGTTACCTCCGATGTTTAACGGTATGATTACCGAGATTGTCGGCGGCGATGTCGTTAATATTACAGCTCAAAGTGACGGTATTGAATTATCGAATCCGATTCGTGAAGATAACTATGGCGATCGTATTAAAAACAGAGGCGTACATTATTTCCAAGATAGTCCGTATGGGAAATCGTTTGGTGGTGTATCTCCTCGTGTATTAATTAGTTCATTTTTAACGTGTCAAGATCAAAATTCATTTAGTAAAGTATTCAGAGAAAATAACTGGAATGTATTGTCTAGAGTATTTTCTAAAAATCCATTCGGCATTTATCATTTTGGCGATGCATATTATCGCGATATATTTGCTAATGGTGAACCAGTACAAAATATTTACGAAGTAACAAATGATGGTAGTGCTCATTATTATAATAGTAGAATTAATAATGGCATCCTTGATAGCTTTAACCCTTTATCAGATGGTAATCGTATTATTAATGAACAAGGACAAGAACGACAAGAAGATACATGGACTATTAATCAATTAGCAAATACGTTTGGATTTGGCACACAATCTGGTCATCAATATATCGATATTAAAACGCAAGGTCGTACAGTATGGGATATTCTTCAATTTTCTGCGAGCACTGAACCGACATATATCGGTGCCATTTCTAATTTTGGTTTTAGAAGTACAGTCTTCTTAGGCAAACCAGATTGGTATGCTGCTTATAAATATATTAAACAAGGTAAAGATTATAACGTAACAGAAAAACGTAAACCATATTCACAATTTCATATGTATTGGTCTGATCATGATATTATGTCTAATCAAATTCAAACTAATATTAATAAAGTAGCAACGGTTGCTAAAGGTTTATATAATTTCGAAGACGTTAAAAAGTCGACGCCTGATGTATATTTAGATCGTGATATTTATCCTGAATATCAACGTTCTGTCGTAGTCGATACATGGTTACATGCTCGTACACAAATTAATACGTCATCTGATAATACATTTACGATAGACAGCGAAATTGGTTCACTCGATAATTATGCTACGACTACTGGCTTAGTTATGAGTGCTCCCGGTGCCGTTATGGGATCTGAAGGCGGAGTACTTGGTATAGCTGCTGGTGGTGCTGCTGGTTTTGGTATCGGTACACTTATTGAAAAAGGTGTTAAGTCATTGGCATCTTGGGCCGTTACTAACTGGTTCCCTCCAGAATTTGGCGGTAGCGAACATAACCATGAAAAGACTGCTCGCAATATGACAATTAGCCGATTAAAACGTTCGGTCGAACAAATTTATTCTGGCAATTTAGTCGTATATGGTGATCCTTCTGTTAAACCACATGACAGAATTGTTATTATCGATGAACCAAACAGTATGACTGGTCAGGCTAAAGTTCGAGATGTTGTTCATATGATGTCGGTAACGACTGGTTTCGTTACGACAATTACACCAGATGCTATTGTCGATCCTCTAAATGATAAAACAACACAAGAAGTTAATATGTCTTTTATATCGACAGCAGCACGTTATACGACATATGCTATGGGTTTATATAATTTATCTCGTGCATTATTAGTTCAAGCATTATACGATGATTTTGTTGGAGCTGTCGTTCGATCTGAAGGATGGTTTGCTGAACGATATGCTGATAAGATTCAAGGATTAATAGAAAATAAAAAGAATCCACTATATAAACTCGAATCATATAGAGCTCGAAAACAAATTGCTCTTGATAAAATCGACGAACAAATTAAAAATCTTCAAAGTAAAAAAGTTGCCGGTACATTAACTCATGCAGAAAATGAAAAAATCACGATGCAGCTTCGTAATTTATTAGCTCGTCGAGAAAAAATATCTTCTATTTCTAAGATTGGTAAAATACAATCGGCAATAGGCGATGCTCATAAGAGTTCTCGTGAATACATGTTACAACATCTTAACGATTGGATTAAAACTAATACGGAATTTGAACTAGCTAAAAAACAAACGGCTGAAAAATTTGCATCGTTAATGCATAAAGAATTAACAGAAGCTAAAAATGATTATGAGAAAGCAGCTACCGAAGCAGAACGCAAAAAATATGTTCGTGATAAAACTAATAGAATTGCTCAATCATTGAATAAAAAAGAATCTAAAGCTGCCGGAAAAGGTGGTAAAAAATCTACGACATCTAAAGTTAGTGTTCCTGTATTTGATGAAAATGGCAATCCAGTTTTAGATGAAAAAGGTAGGCAAAAAAGTGAAATAAAAAAAGTTCAGATTAATAAAGGACGGAAAAATCTTAGTAAAGAATTGCAAAAATTATACGAAAAACAATTTAATAAAGAGTATGATATAATTCTTCGCAACAAGGAAATGACGTTAAGAAAAGCTATTCAAAAAGTCGAAGCCGTTACTAATCGTATTTCTTTAGTAAATAATACTGAAAAAGGTGCTAAAATATTAGACGAAATAAAAGATGTGTTGTCGACATCTAAGATGATAACACCTGATAAAATTACGGAAATTTCTAACGACGTTCTCAAGACTGGTGGTCTTGGTTCTAAGGTCGAAGCATTCGCTTCTAGTTTCTTAGGTAAAAGAATTGTCGGAATATTAGGAAAAGGTTTACGTATAGCTGGCAGTCCTTTAGTAATTTTAGGTTCATTTGTTTTAGGTCGTTGGGGTGACATGATTAAAGACTTTATTGATAATTATAAAGTATTATGTGTGACTCCATTATTAAAACGCGGTATGCCATTTATTCCGGCTTGGGGCGGTAATTCCGGTACGATATTTATGAGTCCAACATGGGGTCAACGTGGACCAATGTTAGATCTTATGGATAATTTGTTTAATTATCGTGTTACGAAAACAGGTAATGCTACGGCTGACGCATGGGAATATGCTAAGATGAGTGGTAGTTGGTTATTAAATGCATTACTTGGCGGCGGTCCTGGTGAAGCTATGGAAAAATATGCTTTACAAGCCGATAATATGATGAAGGCTAATGATCAAGGTGGTCAAGTTACATATACGATGACTGATAATTATGTATCATCATTATTCCAATATGGAGATATTCGTACGATGTCTCAGATTGTAAATGTAAACGATAAAACTATTAAAGCCGAGAAAGAATTATCACGAGCCAATGCTAAGATGTTTATGCATCCTTATGATATGACAATCTTTAAAGATACGACATTATTAAGACCATTAATTCCAGTGCCAGGTCCTGAATTTGAAATTTATAAGCAAACTAAGTTCTTTGTTATTCGACATGAAAAAGCTTTGTTTAATAATGAACGACCTAATACCGTTGAATTTAATATTGAGCAAGGCGGTCGATTCGTTAAAGTTGTCGGTATCAAAGGTAAAGATGGCGACGGTAAAGAAATTCTCGATGCTAATATCTTACATCCATTTGCTCTTAATACGTTAAGAAAAATTATATTCACTGCCGAACAAGAATTATCTTATAAAGGTACGGCTGATTATAATACATATATTAATAAAGTATCGAGTGATTATATAACGCTTGCAAGTTGTTATTTATTCGGTACTGACAAACTATATCCTGGTTCAGGATTTGGTTTTACGTTAATAGGTCATGGCGAATCAGCTGTTAATTTAGATAAAATTTTATCGGCATTACAAGGTGCTGGCGAAATTGAATATACTTCTGACAATAGTTCTGACGATATTATATATAAGGTAAATGTAAATATTCCAAAATTATGATCCGTAATAAAATAAAAGACAATTATATCGGTCAAGAAATACGGAATCAAGGTTTTGCAAAGTTAAAGGGGTCGGTATTATCTTCCGACCCTTTAACTAATACTTGTTCCGTTATTTATACCGATCAAATGGGTAATCGACAAACCGAATCGGCTATGCATGTACAAACGAATAGTGTCGACTCTTGGTTTCCAAAAGCTGGTGAATATGTTATAATAGAAGCATATAATAGCAAGCCTATGGTTACAGGAAGATGGACCGCAGGCTATGCTTCTGAAATTTATGCTGAAAGCGAATTAAAAAGTGATATATTCCCAGATGAATATACTCAAGACCAAGGAGGTTCTATTACGTAATGGCTGAAGACAAAGATAAAGCAAAACAAAAAACTGAAGAAAAACCTAAAACCGTTCCGGATAAAAAATTAAAAATTAACGAAACGGCTCAAAATAAAAATATTGACGAAGTAACGAATGCCGTTAATGATTTAATAGCTGAGACAGGAGACGATGCTTCTCCTATCGATGAAGATAAATCATATTTAGGATTACGTGTTAATGCTACTGAATACGAAGAAGTGTCGAAACATCCAGATCGAATTAGAGATTGGGCAATGAGACGTGGTACTTCTAGTATTGTTATGAAAGAAAACACATCGGTAGCTATGGCAGTTGGCAATAGTTCTAAGCTATCGGTTGATAATGGTACGATTAATGCTGTATCAAATACGCATCGAATTAAGGCAAATCGTATCGATTTAAACTTTGACGAAATATTATTTAATGGTCATAAATTAAATAATCGCATTTTTGAATTAGCTGACTTTAGAGAACTTCAAGATAAACCCGGTTCTGTGGTCGGTGACTTTATGGTTAAAGGTACAGTTCTAGTTAAATCTTGGGAGCCAAATCTCGGACGATATGTATTGATTCGTCGTGATATAATTATGCCGTTATTCGGGCAAAATACGACACTAGTCGAAATTGCTGAAGGTCTTAAGTTAAAAGACCCGACAAAGCTCGTAACAGATTTCGCTCCGTTTACACAAGCAATGCTTGCTGGCGATTCTCCTATTACAGAAAAATCGGCAAAAGAAGCTTTGAAAAATATTGATCCTAAAGATCAAAAATTATTAGAAAGTAATATTTATGAAATTAAAGCATCTGATTATAAAACACTCGAAGAGTTTCAAAAAGCATTAGACGATAAAAAGAAAACGGTTCTCGATGCATTCCAAGCTTCTGTAGACAAAGGAAACGAAACGGCTAAAAATTCTATTGTACAAGCTAATCAAGTTTACGAACTATTAATGAATGCAGCTATAAAATATTATGGCAATAAAGATGTTAATACAACACCGACTGAGCTAAAAAAAACTGACGATTCTAATGCTAACACTAAGAAGCAGTCGTAATATACATATAGCTTCTTATATAATTGTAGCCGTCTACGACGGCTCCAATTTCTTCTTTAATATTAATTGGTGAAACATGAATTATAATCAAATTCTAGGAAAAATAAACGAGGAGACTCGTAAAAAAGTTGCTGATGAATATAACGAAATTCATAAAAAGTATATTGTTCCTGAAGATTATTCTGGTTCTGTTAACTTAATTGATAGGTTATTAAAAAATAAAAATATTAAGATTGACAATACTCTTAAAAAGAAACTTGAAGATTCTAGGAGTAAATTAGTCGAAGCAATAAAAAATAAAGATTTTAAAGGAGCCGCCAAGATTGTAAAAGATCTTGACGGCTTTCCTAATATCATTAAGGATGTCAATGCGCAAGATATTCTTAAGCTCGTCGATAAACGAGATATTGCTTATTTAGCTTTTGATAAACTTATCAATAAAGAAATAACGAATAAGATATTTAATACGTTACATATAACGAGCAAAGAACAATTATTACCAGCACTTCAAGATAAACGCAGTAAAATAATTGCGATTATCAAAACGTATAAGCATATTAAAAATACAAATCCAGCATTAACAAATCAAATATTAAAAGATTTATCTGATAACGTTAATAAGCAACTCGACGAAGAAATTAAATATGCTACTAATAAATATCAAGTATTAGCTGAACAACAAGCTGGTAAGCGTATCGATGATTTATATACAAGAGCAACTGGTTATATAGATTTTGCTAATAATTATACTAAAAATTATTTAGACAAAGTTCAAGCATTAGAAGATAAGTTAAACAATGCTGTTAGTCGACTCGATACGATTCAGCTAGGCGGCTTTGCTAAAACTATTAATATGAACTTACAATTATCTAAAATAGATTTTGTAAGTAAAAATATTGAACACGTTAATAAGTATATGCAAAAATATACTGATTTAGCTCGTAAACATTTAGATCGTGCTAAAAAATGGGCGACTGAACAAGTTACAAAATTAGCATCTCGAGTTCTTGGTGAAGTCGGCAAAAAACTTGCATCATGGGGTAAAAGTGCTATCGGTAAAATTAAAATTTAGAAAGGATATATAATGATTGATTTTTTATTAAATTCTGATAAAGATGATATTATGATTGAACAAAGTAATCGATCACGACAATTAAAAATTCAATTTAATGTTGCCGAATCATCTAAAAAATTAAAGATTCAATTCTTTGTCGAAACAATCGCTCGACCAAAACAAACGATACATCCTTTGAAAATTAATTTTACGATTCAAAATAAGAATAATCCTTATGCTAAACAAAATGTATATGCTACTCCTATCTGTGCCGATAATGAGGTTTATATTATTCAACAGATTATGATTAAATTAAAAACTGAACTTAGCGAAGTATTACAACGTCCATTATTAGGTTCTCGATTAGTTGAATATCGACATAAAGATAAGTTCGATAAGTCTAATTTATTAGCTATTAAAGATATTGTTGAAGGCATTATAAATGACGACAATTATATTGTTAAAGTAAAACCTAGTATTAATGAAAAACAAATTATGTCTTGGCATAATATACATATAGAAATTAGACATAAAGAAACGAATAGAGTTTTAAAAGGATTTACAATATGAAACATTTGAATGAAATTTATCAATCGATAAAAACTTTCTTTGAAAGTAAAGTTAAAAATACTGTAGAACAAGGCTCTGTTCTCGATTTATTTATGCTATCAGTTTCTAATGAGATGAATGATGCATATGAATATATTGAGTCTAATAAAACACCTCATATATATACTTCATTAAATGGACAGAACCTTGACGATATGGTTAAATTTTGTGGCTTTACTCGTCGTGAAGGAGAGAGCGATCAGAATTTATTGTATCGTTTAATTAATTGGTCTTTAATTAATGAAAAGTCTAATACGATTGCTATCGATGCTGCTTTATTAGATTTAAAAAATGCATCGAACGTAACGTACGTGCCGATGGTATATGGAACCGGTACGGCTATTTGCTATGTGATTCCGACAGAATATACTGTCGAAAAAATTGAAGCAGCTTTAGAAGAAGCTAAAGACCGTTTAAAAAATGTCACGAGCCCTTCATTATATATAGAGTACGTGACACCAGAGTTAAGAGCCATAACATTAAGTATTAGTATTTCTAATAGCGATTCTAATCTTGCCGACATTAAACGAAATCTCGAAATAAAATTAGCAGAATATATTAATGCTATCCCGCCAAAAGAAAGTTTAGATATTGGATATATTAATAAACTTGGTATTAATGAAATTGGCGTAAGTTATTTTAATGTATCTGGATTATTTGTCGATGGCGTATCAGTTACTAATTTAAAAGTACTACAAGATATTAAATCTAAGATGTTACTCGATACGATTCAATGGATCGAGGTATAATATATGGATGCTATTACGAATAAAAATTTTATAAAAGCTTTACAATATTTTCCTAAGTGGATGCAAATTCGTCGTCGTCCATATAAATCTAATGCCGGCTATTTGTTAATGTCTATTATCGAAGAGATGACAGATATTTGGAAAGAAGTCGATGAATATGCTAAAGATTTCTTCCTAGTAAATTATGCAGGCAAAGAAAATACTATTATTAGCAAAATATATAAATGTGCAATTGGTGAATTAAATCCTAAGTTAAAACTAGATAATGAATTTACGATTACACAAAGTTTAGCTGAATTTTATAAGCATAAAAAATATGCATATTATGAAAACGGTTTTTTATATTTTAAAATAGACGAAGTCGAAAATAAACCGATTGGTTATTCTATTAATAAATTTCATTATACGGCTAATATCGAAATAGAACCTGTCTGGAATATCTTCGATGAATTTGCATGGTTTGCTGGCATCGATCGTTTGCCAGATGAATCTAACCTTAGTTTGTCTAACCGGACATACGATGCATTAAGAACTAAGAATAATAAAAACAATAATATATTATTTGACGATAAAAGTATTCTTGACGTATATAAACATCGTTTTAATTCGACAGAATTTGGTATTAAATATTTAATTAAGAATTTGTTATCAGCTTATGCTGGTATTGCTTTTAAAGATATTCATATCGAAAAACTAAACGAAGTTAACATTCAGAATATTATAAAAGATCGGAAAGTTTATGATTATATCTCTGAATTAAATAAAGATATTGCTCGAGAAAAAGTATGGGATTTAACATTCTGGGAGAATCAATTTAAGAAAATGGATTATTCCTCTCATACTTGGGATCAACCTGTTGAATATTATCAACAAGGTGTTGGATATTACGATAGTTTAAAAGTAATTACATCTAGCGAAATTAATTCTTCTGATTTTACCGACGTAAACATTATAGGCTATAAAAAGTCTAAACAGAAGATTAGTCAATATCTTCTTAATAGTAATAAATCTTTTAATATCGATATCGGATTAAAAAAATATGGGTTAGATTTAAAACCGCTCGATGTTCAATATAGCTTAAAAGCCACATCTGTTGTCGGTATTAATCCTGAAAGTGTTATGTTTAATACATACAATACGTATAATGGATTATATACGTTACCTATCGAAAAGTTTGTCGATGAAAATGCTCCGTTAACAGGTATAACAGTATCTAATAATGGTCATTTAGTTAACGATACGAACGAAGATATTACATATAAAGTAATCGCTCAGCCTATTAAAGAAGGCGGCAATCTTTATATCGATTCGTTTAAAATAGATAACGACGATATCGTAACGAATTATTATAATAATAATTACTTTAAGAAAGAAAATAACAGTATCTCTTATGTCGATAATTATTTCTACGGTACTCAAATTAGAGATTTTGCATCGACTACAAATGTATACGATACTAAAAATGGTGTAGCGCTCGATATTTCAAAATCGACGATCGGTACATTTACGATTCCGTTAACTTCCGATATGGAATTTAAGACGATTAATTATAATATTATCGATACACCTATTAATATTATTAATAGATTTGACTTAATAAAGTTAAACAACTTTAAATATAATTCTAATGACAATATATTATATATTGATTCTGGTACTAGAGGTTCTATTAGTATCGAACAAATTATTACGTCGTTAGAATTTGAAATCGATAAATTAGATTCTGAGCAAAATACAGGATCTTGTCAAATTGTAATTACCGATGATAATAATAATGTTTTAGTTCAAGAAGAATTAAATACTTCGACTACTAATAAGAAATTTAGTTATATTGCAGATGAGTCATCTAAAAAGAAAATTACGATACATAAAATTGGCCAGATTGGTTTTAAGATTAAATTTATTAAAGCATCGGCTAACGGAATTATGTTTAGTATTAATGGCAATCGAATTCCTAAAACATTAAACTCATATTCCTTACCAGATGCTATTAATAATAAACTATTAACAGTTACGTTATATTCTTATCTTGGTATATCTTCTCCAGTATTAGAATATATTTCGATTGCCGGAGAATTTTCTAATTTTAAATTCTTTGAACAAGAAATTATTGTACCGGCTAATACGACTAAAGATATTAAAATAGAATCTCGAGAAACTAAATTATTATTATATAAAAATAATAATTTAATCGACGATAATTTCGATACGTATAGTACGTATTCAGGCATTGGTAAGTTGCCGTTATCTATTAACAGTTCTAATTTAAGTCTTGTTAATAACGAACTTAAGACAGGTACTATTAATGGGAAACATACATCATATATTGATATTGATTCTGATATTAAATATATAGATATTAATTTTAATAAATATGAAGAGCTTATCGAATCGCTAAAGCTATCTCAAATATTAATAGATAATTATGAATATGACCATACGAAAGAAAATGTATTCGTTACGTATAACGGTAAGATAATTATTTATAATAGTTCTGGAAAAACAGAACCATTTAAAGAAGTTACGATAGAACGTTCTGTGTTCTCTAGAAATTATAATTTAATTAAAGCTATTGTTCCCGATTCGATTTTAATTAATTTTATTCATGATAATAATAATGTTATTACGACGAAAAAAAATTTCGATGTTAATAAAATTATTAAAATATCGTTAGCTATTAAGAATTCTTCGACTCATATTTTAAACAAATCTGACAAGATCGTTCAAAATCAGAAAGATTACGATATCGATCTAGGAACATTCGTTCCTAAATTATCTCAAGATCAAGTATATTATCTTGAAATTAATTTACCTGATAATTATGATAAGACAACACAATATATTCGATATACTTACGATACACATGAATCGCTAGAAAAAAGTTGTTTAATTGGAAATAATATTAATATCGTAACACCTGTTATTACAGTATTTGCTAATTATTGGAATAATAATGAATCAAATTATAACATATCATTACGGAAGAAATTCGAGACGACATTATTTTCTTCTGAATTTAATTTAAACGAAACTGTCGATATCGATGGAAAATCTTATAATTTATCCGAGTACTCATTAACAGTTCCTTCATATTTATCTATTACATATACGAATAAAACATATACGGAAGATGTTCAGTTAACAGAAGATGGTCTCGGTAAATTAAAATACTCTAATGTATTGTCTACTGATGCCGTTGTAAAAATTGGAGATCATACGTTAACGAATAAAGAATATGCTATATATTCTGAACCGGGTATTATATTAATCGACGATATTTTTGAATATAATTCTTTAACAGCTAATATTACATATACATATAAAGCTCCGATTAAGATAAGTTTCAATTCTTTAGATAAGTTATATGAACTTGTCGAATATAATGTCGAAGCTTATGATATCGAAAATTTATTAACTGTTAAAGATATGAAAGATGGCGAAAGTCGAATCGTAACAATTGCTAATAAAGATATCGATAAATTATATGCGACTTCGACAAATAGTAATTTTACGTCTGTTATTATTAATAATAAAGTAACAGTATATCGTAATAATACTGATAATAGAATTGCTGTTAAAGCTGGTTATTATTATGAAAACGGTAAAGAGTATTATCTTGGTGTTAACGAATCAACAATAAATCATCATCGTGATCATTATGTCGACTATAATAATACAAAAAAACAAGGTAGTTTACTTGTATTAAATTCTAAAAAGCAAAACTTTATACCGAACAGTTTAATGGATATGAAGATATTAAATCCATTATGCTATGTAAACTTCAAAGAGCAAAAAGAAATATCTGAGATATCTTCGCTTCACTCATTAACAACAGCTAATACATTTAATAATTGGACATTTGATAAGTGTGATCCGACATTGCTCGAAGAAAATAAAAATTATATCATTAATTTTAACTTCAATAAAAATGGCTATGCTATTTTTAGAATCGATAAATATATTTATGATAATACATTTATTAATATCAAAATGTCGGGCAATCTTATTATTAGATTATTTAGCGAACGTAAGCTTAATGGTTTCAGATTGCAAAAGAAGCCATTGTTAAAATTTGAAAAAGATTTTACAATAGCCGATGGTTCTGCTGCAATTAATTTTACGCGTGAAAACGATTTGTATTATTATATTGTTGTTACAGGTACACAAGGATCGATAGAAGAAATAGTTATTTCTGATAAAGAAATTGAAGCGCCTCATAAAAAGAATATCGACAAACTTGGTTGGGATATCACTGAAAAGAAATTAAACCCAGACTTATTTATTCATTACGATAATTTTAATGCGTCGACAACGAATTTAGATATCGATGACGATGGTCGTATTGTATACGGTACAACAATGGATTATGATGCGACATTAATCAGCACGTTTGATTTAATGCGTTGCCAATTAGATAAAGTATTGTATCGTAATAACAAATTAATTACGTTAGATGAACCAGGTGTCGTTACGACAGAGATATTTGATTTGATCGGTAAACATTATGAAGCGGCTAGCGATGAATATTATAAATATATGAATAATATATTATACTTCATTGGCAAGATTAATACCTTGTCTTCTGACGTATTTAAAATAACAGTTCTAGGTTCTGATAATTATTATGGTACGTTCTCAACAATCGGTGTTATTGAAGATAGTTGTTTTACATTAATTAATCATGAAAAATTAACACAGTATATTCGATTAAGAATTGATATGCCTGCTAATACAGAAATATCTTCGATCGATGTATATACTATATTTAATGAAACTGACGATGTAAAAATTCCGTCTTTAATAGAAACCTCTGGAGTTTTAATCTCGAGACTATTAATGGTGTCAGATAAAAATAGTTACAATATAGATTCTATTAATGGAGATATTAAAGGCGATGTTAGAATTAGCGTACGAACGCTTCGTAAAAATGGTATCGATTCTAATTTTACACAGTGGAAAGAATTATATAAAAATGGTAAAATAGTACCAGTAGCTGTTAACAATACAGATACGTTCCAGTTTAGAATTGAATTGTTGGCGCCAGATGCCTCAGTTCTTATTAATAAGATAGGATTAACAACTATATGATATTTTTTGATAATGCAAGAATAACTAAGAATAACGGATGTTATTTTTACGATCAAGATATTATTATTCTTGATTATGCATATAGTGGCGATTCTAGAATTAAATTAAAATTAGATTATGTAAATCCAGGATTCGGAATTCTCTTAATTGAGGATTCCGATTCTAAATTTAATTCTAAAAAACAATATATGTTTAAACTTGGTGATGATGATTATGCCATTATCGAAAAGTTAGATGATGGACAAAATCAAGTCGAATATTCTACGATACAATTTAAGCATTTATTAAAAGATGCATATGTTGTTTTAGAATATGAAAATAATAAAGCTTCTTTTTATCTAGAGAAAAATAATAAAAAAGTATTAACGATTATTCAAGATTTTCCGATTGAATTTAGTTCATATCATATCGGCTTATATTCACAATATGGCAATACTGTCGAATCGTTACAGGTATCTTCAGGATTACCTGTCGGATGGGCAGCTAATGTTATCAGCACTATTGGCGGACGTTTGTATTATTATGATAATACGATTAAGTTTGAAAATTGTACGTATGAAGCTCAAACCGAAACTGATTTTATTAAATTAAAAGCTGGTACGTATTATTTAAAATATAATGTTACTGGTGATATTAAGGCTGCAGCATTTGCATCGTCTGATCCTAGTATCGAACTAGATAAAAAGAATATTCTTAAAGATAATAAAATTATTCTTGAAGAAGATTCATATGTATCAATACAATTTTATGGTAAAGATGGTATCGTATCTAATATATCGTTACAAGAAACTGCTAACGGATCATATCTACCATCATCTGGTAATGGATCATTACAAGAAGGTAGTTATTTACATTTTATATTAGATAATATTTATTCGATTCATTTATCGGTGCAAATTACGGAACTACCAGAGTCTGAAAATTTAACATATTATTATTTTAAATTTGGTGATCGAGTGTATACACCTAAAGATTTTCCAATAGATGAATATATAGATGTCGTATATGATCGTAAAATATTAACGATAAAATATGCAGATAAAACAATTCGATTAAATCGATACGATAGCAATATCCTCAATATGTTTTATAACGTAAATGCTTATATTAAAAAACTTGTTATTATTAATAAAGATAATAAAGAAGAAAATTTATTAACGGTTAGTGAAACATATTCACATATCACTAATGAATTAGATTCACCTATTTTATGCTTAGATGAAAATGATGAGCCATTTGATTTAAGTTCTTCGTATCGTGAAGTTATTATACCGACTATTCATATCGATATGTTTAATAAGTATAATCCGATGAAATTATCGCATCAATTAAATATATATCAGTTAGACGATATTCAAGTTATCGGTATTAAAGAACATTGTCAGATTAATCCTGATGCTAAGAATTTTAATGACTTTATTATTTCTGAAACAGGATTTCAATATATTGATTTTAATCCGGCTATTAATATTAATGTCGATTTAAATTCTTTGGTTTACGATAAAGATATTCGTAATAAATATAAATATATTGCTATTATGTATCCGACTGCCGATACATATATGTATAAGTTTACGAACTGGTCTCGTGAATATTTTGATAATAAAAATAATGTATTACAATTAGCACATCCAATTCTTAATACATTTAATAATATTAATATTTATGGTATGAATAAAGAACCTAAGCTTGATTTATTTTATCGTGTTCGTCAAGACAAAGAAACGTCGGATATTAAATTAACGACTAATACATATGATATTGTCGATAATGCTTCGTTCGATATCGATTTTAAAAAGAATCGTATCGAATTAAAAAATAATAATTATAAGTATTATATTGTCGAATATTTGAAAAAAGATAGTTATTGTATTAACGATTTGAAATACAATGTATTATTAAATAAAGATCCGTCTAATCTATACGAAGTTAAGATTTCGACCAATAAAGAAAACTTTAGATTGGTTTATGATCAAGACGAAAAAACAAAAACAATTAATAAATATAAATTAACTGATATAAATCTTACACCTAATCGGTATGTAACATTGAGGTCTGTATGAAAATTTATTTAAATAAAAAAGAAATTGTCGACAAGACATTGCTCGATGAAAACGATATACCGTTATCATATTTAAACAATTTATCAGTATATAGTGATACGATTATTAAATATGACGATAAGTTATTAAAGTTAAATAAAAAACGGGCTATTAATTTATATGAGAAAGTCGATAAAAATACATTGTTTTTTAAAGAAAATAATGAGCCGGCTAAAATTAATAAAGATTATCTTATTGATATTGACGGCAAAATCGATCTTCTTAATAGCTCGAAAAAATCTTCTTATCGTCCGACTATATTTGGATATAAATATGTATTAGAAAGAACGATACCGTTTCAATCTGATAAAGAATATACAATTAATATTGATTATACCGGTATGGAACACGTTAAAGAATTATTAAAAACAATTACGTTACCTAATAATTTACATTTGAATAGCGTTCAAAATAATCCTGATATTAAATACTTTTCAGACGAGAAAGCATATTTAGAAAATATGCGAGATAGCGGTTATCAAGATAATTGTAATATTTATATCGTAAAATCATCGTATGCTAATAAGATTATATATAATAAGCCTAAAATCTTTGACGTTGCTAAGCCTGTAATATTTACACAATCTGAATATACAATCGAACCATCGTGGGATATTTTTAACCATGATTCTGAAATGTCATTATTCCCGAGAATGACATACGACTATATTAAATTAACGATTAACCATACGCCTATATTAATTATGAGAGATCGTTTAAATTATAAGTTAGTTATGTTATGCGGAAAAGAAATATTTACACAGGAACGATTAGTTAAATTTTTAGTCGAGAATATTGTATATGCTTATACAATAGGTTATTATAAGGTACCAGAAGCTTCTGGTTCTTATCTTAATAGTTTTATTTCGAATAATATTATCGATTATTATTATAGTTTAAATAATAGAATGAATAGTAATCATCCGACTATTAATTTTAAGAAAGATGTCGAAACTTCTAATTTTAAAGATACGTCGTATAAGTTGGTCGATGTATTTACTACGAATAATAATGTCGAATATGATTATGTCGATTATTCTAATAACGTATATTTTAAGAAAACTATTAATGATGAAACAGAGAAAAGTAATACCGACTCATTAATTTATACGACAAATCAAGAATTAAAGTTTATTGATAAAGTTAATTATTCGTTGTATGATATTGAACAATTACCAAATATTTCTTATAAATATGATAATGATAAATTAGAAATTGTCGTTTCTCCATATTATAGTTCTTCTCAGAATATTGCTAAGAATAAACAAACATTTTTAACGATATATAATATTAATAAAAATTACGTATTGTATATGAGAAAAACTTCGATTATTGCCGACCAAGAATTTTATATATTAGAAGATACTGAAACTTCTGACGATATAAAAATTGCCGATATTATAATTAAATTAAATAATAATATTGTTCCGACAGATGTTCGTGTAATTGGTGGCGGATCTAGTAAATATGATAACTATGATTATATCGACACTGGTAATATAAACGGTAGACCATATAGAGTTGGTACATCGATGGTTATTACTTTGCCGAAACGTTACGAGCCGTATCGAGACCAACTACAACGACAAATCGATAAACATATTTCATCGGCTGAAGCGGCAATTATTATTTTTAAGGACTAGATAATGGCAAATAATTTTCTAAACAAAATCGACTTTACTAAAGGTGTGAAGGCAAGACCTATCAATGAAAATTTTGAGATGGTCCAAGATTGGATCGACAAAGAACGATTGCAATCTGCAGGCTGGGGCATTATCTCTGGTTTTGAATTTAGTCGACGTGGCGATGAGTTCATTATCGATATAACAGAAGGTGAACTTATTAATCGTGCCGGTCATAAAATTAAACTAGATCCGGCATTCGTAAATGTAGGTAAACCACAAGCTATTCAATATTTTGAAAAATTTACGCTTGATGCTACCGGTGAAATTACATTACGTTTTCCAGTATATGCTCTTTCACAATTAAAACAAGTTGTATATATTGCAGGTGTTCAAGGTGAGTTACCAGATACTAAAGAGTTTCGTGTATATGATTTAGAAACACAAGAAATTCTTCAGATTGCTTCTATTAATAAACAAACGATTCATATCGTCGATCCAGAAGGTAATGAAGGACGCAAAGTCGGTGTCGTATATAATTATGCATCGTCTCATATTGATACGATTGTATATAATGAAAAAACTCCTGAACTGTATCCTAAGTATCATTACGGTATTTTTTCTGCATCGCCCGCTTTTCCTGATTTAAATCAATTTGAACAACAAGGCGATATTATTCTTGGCTGGGCATACTGGACAATCGATGAAAATGGTATTTCCGTAAAATTCTTTTACGATAATAAAAACACTCGTCCAATTTATGTCGATGAACATGGCAATATTTATCTATATGGTAAATTGTATTCTAAGACACAACGTAAATTCATTTATTTTATAGAACCATCTAATCCAGAACCAAATGATTTATGGTATGATAACGATTCTAATATCTTGTATATCTGGCGTCAATTTAATGGTAGTGATTATCAATGGGTTCCAGTAAATGAACATAGCACGATGGATCTTCACGAAACGAAATTATTCATTCCAGATGAAAATTTAACTGATGAAGAAAATGAAAAACAAACGTTTATTTTTAGCGAAGCCGATACAAATATGTTCTTTTTACCACGATCTAATTCTTTAGATGTATATATCGACCAAGGATATATTATGAAAGATCAATATGTTGAAATGGTCATGTTAAAAGAACAAGATCGTAATGGTAATCATTTAATAGTTCCTGATAATCCTAAATATAAATTAAGCGATATCGTTAAGGGTGTCGGTTTTAAATTAAACTATGCATTAAATGAACCGACTGTCGTACAAGTTAATGTTCGTCATACTATTAAAAAAGGTAAGGAATCTGGGGTACTCCAACGTGCTGCTGTATTCGTCGAAGAAAAACGTATTATTTATAATGAAGATTCATATCCTAATAATACGAGAATTATTAAATTGCCGACGACATATGAATACGGTAAACAACAACTCGAAGTATTTTTAAACGGTATGAAACTTCATAGTGGTTCTTCTGACGAAGTAGATTTTAGTGAAGTGCTTCCTGTACCGACAGAAGATAATCCAAATCCAACATTGACTAATAAGTTTATTATTAATAATAATATTAACTTAAAATATGGCGATCGCATTATATATCGCATTTCTCATTATGTTTGGTCTTACGAACAATTAGAATCTATCGTTACGAATGCCCAAGAAGGTATTAAGGAAACGAAAGATTTAATTACGAATGTCGATAAAAAATATTCACGTATTGTCGACACATTTGATCCGGCATTACAAGCGATTCAAAATATCATTACCGATTTAAAAGAATCGACTCTTAATACAGATAATTTTGTTAAGAAGACTGATAAGATTACGAAGGATATGCTTGATGATTCTGTTAAGCATGGTTTGTATAAAGAACTTAAACAGTATGAAATTACGGTCGATCCGACGAATACGATTTATCCGTTACAACATACTGTACAACAAGATCAAATGTCTTTCGTATTATTAGATCAATATACAGGTAATAATAAAATCGATAATGCTAACATTAGTACAATACTTAATTATGGTACTGATTATGTATATATCGACAATAACAAAATTAAATTATCTGCCGGTCTTATTAGAAATACAAGAAAACTTAAATTTATGGTTATTTCCTTTGGAGTGTAATTCATGCAAAATACATTGACATGGATGGTTCTCGACGAAAAAGAATTTAATATTTATAGTATTTATAAAGCCGGAGTTATTACTTCGGCTTCTCGTACTGTAATTCCGATTCGTTTGTATAATAATTATATGGGCGTCGAGAAGCAACCTGACTTAAAAAATTTCGGCATTAATTTTTATTTTACCGATATCGAAGACTCTTCTTTATTAGATAATATAAAAATTTTAAATGCTGAATCTGTCGAATTACCAACGACTCGATTAAATGAAGTATTAACAGTTAATTTAACGAACGAGGTAATTATTAGCGGCGCTCCAAATAAAGGAGATAGCAAAGATAATTATTACGATTTTAATATCGTAATTGAATTGCCTAAAGACGTTAAATATAAAATTAACGATCTTAAAGAATTAACTTGTGATGTTGTCTATTATTAAGGAGGCCTATTAATTGAAACCTACATGGGGCATTCGTAAATTAAATGAATATTCCGTAGACAAAAATACGGCGATTATCATTGCTGATAGTGAAAAAGATAATTACTATTGGGCCGATATTCCTGATGGCTCCTTATTAGTAAATGATAAAACTGGTAATCTTTCTATTAAATTGACAGGAGAGTCTGATTGGGTACCGATGGGTATTCGTAAAGACGGTACTGAAAAATTAGTTAAAGATGCTGTTATTAATGTCGAATATTATACGATCGTTAAGTTCGAATTAGAACATAATCGATTCTATTATCATGATCGTGAAGAGATTACTCGTATTGGTAAAATTATTAATGGTAAGGCTCAATTTAAAGTCGGTTCCGGTCTTTATTTGCCAGGAACTAATCAACTTGAAGTATTAATTAATGATAGTATACATCGTAATACAATTGACGGCGGGCTCGAAGAAATTAATATGAAATATTTTCAAATCGATGCCGACGATATTCGATTAGGTTCTACCGTTACTGTTCGCTATATTAATTATGAACGATTAAGTGAATTATATCCATTTATTTATACACAAGAACAAGTTCCTTGGTTCTTTGAAGATAAAGACTTATGGATTAATCCATCAGATAATGTCGATGTTAGCGGTTTAACGATTACACCGTTAAGTTATTATGTAAAATATTTAGATAACAATGAAGCTGAAGTCATTGTATTCACAACAAAAAATTCTCGATTAATTGCGTCGAGAAAGATGAATGAATACGTAAATATAATTACCTATAAAAATGTTCATCGTTTTAAAGTAACGCGTGAAAATAATAATTTTTATATCAATATATTCTCGACATATCCTGGATATAAAACTTCATTTGCTAAAGTTCTCATTAAAGGATTAATTTCGGACGAAGATAAATTAACACTCGATGTTGATTTAACATATCCTAATAGTGGTATGGCTAAAATATCTACTAAAACTCAATTAGGTAATATTGTTACTTTTAAGCGCAATAATAAAAAAATTTATGCTGCACAAAATATTGGTATCGGCATTCACCATATATTAGCTCGTGAAGAAAACAATTACGAAGTCATAGTATCTGTTAAGAATCCGGCAAATGGTTTAGTTAAAGAAAAAACATTAACTATTAAAAAGAAAATGATTCATTTAACAGCAAATGTTAGTCATGTTACTTCTGTTAATGGTACAACTATTTCTGTCGAAACAATTCCTGAGTCTAAAATTTCAGTTATCCCAGTTAATGAATTCGGCGTCGAAGGCACTCCTATTATTCCAGAAACAGTAGTCGATGCAAATGGAAGATTTTCTGGAACTATTCCTTTAACAAATTCAGGAGCTCATTATAAAGTTATCGTTACTAATGAAAAAGCAGATAATACCATAGAAGAAAATATCGAAGTATTATTACATAATCCGCGCACTCCTTTATCAGTAAATATTGTCGATGCTTATGATGGTTTAGATGAAAGTTTAAAAGGTCGTAAAGGTATTTCTATTCAAGCAGAATCTGGTTCTACTATTGTTATTAAAGATCAATCTGATAATACAGTATTTACGCATACGCCATCTAATTTATCAGTAGAAGATACACAATATAATATACCTATGTTTTATGCTCCTAAAATTAAAACATTTACTATTGAAGCTATTAAGATTAATAAAGTTCCTGAATCTAAGACTGTAACAGTTCAAGGTTATGAAAAAGTCGATGCGCCGATTAAATTTCAAGTTAAAGATTTTGAATATGAATCTTCTTCGCTTACGAGACCTAGGAATACTATCGATACTAGATTTATTATTGAAGCAGGTTCAACTGTTATAGTTTATGATTCTCAAAATAATATTGTAAACAATTCTAATGGTGAACAGCATTCATATTATAATAATTCGATAAATAGCTTTGCTCAATATAATAATCCTAATTATTCTTTTATAGAACGAAATTCTGATCAAACTTTTAGATTTGTATGTAGTCATCCTTTATATAAAGACCAAGAAGTTGTAAAAATTTTAGAAGGTAGACATTTACCAGAATATACAATTGAAGTAAAGGATGCCTTTGTAATTAATCCATATGCTGATATGTATAACTCTTCTGCTTATCAAGTATTAGCTTTAAAAGTTAAACATAATAAAGAAGATTTAAGTTATGAATCATTAATAAAAGATTTTACATTTGAATATAATAATAAAATTGTAAATTCTATTAATGATGTCATTATAGATAATAATATATTCTTTGGCGGCAAAGAATCTTATAAATATTTTTATGACACAGATGATTTATCTAACATAGAAACTTTAGTACTTAATAACAAATTAGAAAACTATATTAACAATAGTTATTGTATTAATTTGCCAGGAGAAACAACATTAAATTTATTTATTTTTAAAGTAAATAATTTTGACGATGTACTTCATGATAGGATTATTAATATTAAAGTCAACAATAAGGTTACTAATGATATAACTATTCCAACAACTATATTGCATTGGAAAAATTTAAATAATTTTATAAAAAATCAAAAGCAAAAAACAACTACAGATGTTTATGACGAATTATTAAAAAAAAGTTATAAATTGTATTATGCAGATAAAGATGTTTCTTTACTTGAAGTTGATATTGATAAAAATATAAAATATATTCATCCTATTTTTTATAGATTTTTATATCTTGAAAATAGTATTGGTAGAGATCAACAAAGTTTAGAAAGATTTAACAAGGTAAAAGATGAATTTAAAAAATTTATGTTTGAAAATACGATAGATGAATATTTAGATTCTAATAATAAATATTCTATTATTGGAATTCCTAATATTAAAAAAAATTCTGTTGTTATTTTCAACATAGATAAAGATATAAAGTTATATCCATCACATTTTTCTTGTACATTTTATAATTTACAATCATATTCAAATTATATTCAATATACTAGTTATGGAGAATATCATCCTAATATAATATTTAATTTCAAATCTGATGTTTTTAATATTAGTAATAATAATATATTAGAAAAAAATGATTTTTCTAATATATTAATAAATGTAAGTGATAATTATAATAATAATTTACGAGCTCATGCTCTTATAGATTTTTTTGTTAATAATTCAAATTTAAATATTTCAGTGCAATTAGGTGTTGGATATGATAATGGTCATGCTCAAAATACATCTAATAGAGTTGGATTAATTTATAATGGTAAATATATTCCAAGTAGCTTTAATAATACTTATTATAAACGAGGTTATTTTTTCTTATATTTACCAAATTTAGAAGAAGCTGATGATAATGCTTTGTGTTATTCTGGTGGGCATGTTTATATTAACTATAGCAAATTAAAAAGATTTCATAATTTTTCATTTTATCATCCATTTTCCACAATTATTACATATATATATAATATTGGTGAAGAAAATATTATTCATTTTAACAAAATTGATAATAAAAATTATGAAAACAATATTGAACCATACTATAAACAAACTAAAGATGTTTATAATCCAGAATTTAATTCATTAGAAAAATTGAATATTATTTGTCCATTTCCAGGGCAATATGCTATTCCATTTAAATTATATATTTATTCTAATTCTGAAAATCATGATATTGGAATTAATGGTTTATTTTTTATTGGACAAAGTATAGAGGAAATTAAATATATAAACATAAAATCTATTACTTTGTTAGATGAAAATAATAATATTTGGAACAAAAATAATAATTCATATTCTATGTCAGGATTAAAAAAATCTGCTGATTCTTTTTTAGGAAAGTATGGATTACCTAATAATATTTATATATATAATTATAATTCTAGAATTGGATCTTTTTCTAATTTAACAAAATTAAAAAAGCTTGATCTTCGAGTTTTTACAAATTTATATCTAGAGCCATATATGTTTTATAATTCTTTAGAAAATGGAGAATTAATTCTTCCTGAAACATATTTAATTTTAGTAAATAATAACAAAAATATAATTAACCACGAAATATTTAAATCTTATAATGCTTATTATAATAATGTTGTTATAAAAATATTTCATAATTTAAAAGCTAATACTATTGTAAATATTAATAATTATTTAGACGGAACAAATGTTCTTGAAGAAGAATTGTTTACTAGTATTAATGCAGATCTTGTATTAAATTTAAATTATATAGAATATATTTATGACGTGCCTTTTGATAGTTATTATAAAAATAACATTAAATTTATTCATAAAAAACGAACAATTAATAGAGATCATTTAGGGAATATAATTGACTTTGATGGTGAAATTGAAACATTAGAAAAAAATAATAATCATTTATTTTTTAAAACAAATAGTAGTTTATCATTACCTCCTGGATTAGATCAAGAATCTTTTGATTTAATAAAAGACAGATTTATCTTTTTAGGTCCATATTTATTAAGAGATTGTAAAAAAATTAAAAATTTTATTATTAAAAATAATAACGTAAAGTATATTTATTTAAATCAATATACTAAACTTGATAAAATAAATATTGAATCAGAATCATTACAAGTTTTATCAATATTTGATAAAGTGTTTAATGATGTAGAAATTAAAAAAGATCCTGATAATTATAAAATTATAGCAAAAAATTGTTTAATATTTTTAGGAGAAAATAAAGGTATTTATAGTACATATCATACAATTGATATTCCAAACACTAAAGTATCGTTTATTGCAAATAAAAATAATTTATTGTATTATTTTGGACATAATTATCAGTTTGATTTATTTTCAAAGCATATTCCTGATTATGATGGTAGTTCTGATGGACAGGATGTTTCTTATTACAATAAAGTTGAATCTTCATCTATTATAAATAATAATGAGTTAACAATTTCAATACCTATGTTGCATATGTTGTTTCATAAAGATATTAATAAAGAAAATATAAATATTAATACTTTGAATATAAATTTAAATGATTATCAACCTTTTAATTTTAATATGGACTATTATACAAAGGATAGTTATACATCTTATAGTACTATACCTTATTATTTACATTATGATAATATAAATAGTGACATAATAGAAAAAATAAGATGGCCTAAATTAAAAATTATTAACATCCATAATTTATATAGATCTATTAATTTAGATCCAGGAAAAAATTATAAAGAAAAAAATATTCTTGGTATTTCTATTAGATATTTTAATAATTAGGATAAAATATGTCACAGCTTAATAAATATTTTGAAAAAGAATTAGGATTGCCATTAATATATCATGACTATGAAACATATGACTGGCAATCTGCTAAATACGGAACGATTGTTGTCGATCCTAAAGAAAACAATATTGGTATTAAGCTTCGTTATAATATAGATCAAAGGGATCCAAAAGATCCCTTTTCTACTTATGGACCTAGCTGGGTAGCTTTAAAAATTCGTGGCGACGAAACTGTTATCGTCGAAGAATCTTCACGAATGCTTGTCGATAAAATTGTATATGTTAAATATGATATGGTTGAAGGCAAATTATATTATACTATTAATGGTAAAAGTAAAGTATCGGATGCTACGCGTCAAAATAACTTTGTCTTTGAATTAGATAAAGGTGAATATATACCTGGCAATCATCATATTAAAGCATTAATTAATAACACAATTGAATGCTCGCCGGCGACAAAAACTCTTAAAGAATTAGATAGTAAACATATCGTATTAAATTCTACACAACTAGAACAAGGTTGTGAGATCGACGTATATTATGTCGAACGATACGATATTAAAAATCCAGTGCCTCGAATCTTTAATCAAGAAGCTGAACCAGAAAATCCTGAGTCTGGTGACTTCTGGATTACGAGTCATCCTAGCGAATCGATGAAGCAAAAATTACCGTTAAATATTTTTATTCGATACGATTATAATTCTATGCAATTATTAGTATTAATAAAAACTATTTCTGGCAGCACTATTGAGGTTAGTAAAAACAAAACCGAACAAGTTAATCAAGTTGTTAATCGCTCTTGGTCGACATTTAGAATTCCGATTCAATATAACGAAATTTTTGATTTGACTGTCGAAGGTCTTAATGATTGGTATTTAAATAATTCTATTACTAAATCTATTAAAACAACTTCTAAAGTCGATATTGCTTTATTAAAACAAGAATTATTTAAAGATACTACGACAATTTACTTACAAGGCGATCCTGATTGTAATTTTACAATTATGTCGGCAGTCGACTTATCAGATATTAAGTTTATTGAATATGAAGCAGGTAAATATAAAGCAGTATTGCCACGACAATTAAAATCTTATTTTATCGATATCGTTGCTCGTAAAGCTGATAAATTACAAACAGCTATTAAAAGTATTCTTATTAGAGCTAAAGATCCTGTTGAAATACCGTTAGAAATAACTAATAAGGAAATTAAGCTTGAATCTCTTTCTAGTCAATATGCCAATGTAACAGTTACAGCCACTTATAATAAAGAACCACATATGATAATTAATTCTAATTATCCTGATGGTATTACGTTAGTTAATAAGACTATTGATAACGATAAAGTTAATTTTAATTATTGTATTAATTTAGATAATGGTCAACAATATCTTTCATTTATTGCCGACGATAAAAATGGTAATGCACTTTCTAGAGTCGTATCGACAAGACTTCCTAAGAAAAAAACTAAAGAAATTCCTCAAGATTATAGTTTTATTGAAAAAGATATTGCTAGCGGCTCAATTCCTGCTAATAAATATTATATTCTTAACGGAAACAAATATGTTAAAATGTATGTTATAGCATTAAGCAATTCTACGTTAAGACTTAAAAATTTAAATGAATATAATACTGCTAATATTAAATTTATAGGTCGATCTATTGTCGATAGTAATGGATGTCGAAAATACAATTATTTAATTCCATGTGATGCGATATTTAGAAATGCAGACGGAACTCCACAAGATCAAACAAATTGGTATTTGGATACTCCATATGTAAAATTTAGTGTACATATTGAAGATCCTGATGCTGTCGATTTAGATTATATTGTTAATAGTCCTATTTTAGGGAGTTATTTATAATGCCAATTAAAGGTTCGAAAAAAATATCTTCTCGATTGTTATCTAATGGACGTACTACTTTTATATATTCTAATACTGATTATAAATGGAATATGTTGCCTGACGGCACTCTATTAATAGATGATGAAACTGGCAATATTAAAATTAAATTGTATGGCAAAACTGATTGGACACCTCTTGAAGATGTGTTCGCTCAGGATAAAACTTCTAATTTAATTATCCATGGTAATCGTATTATAAAAGAGCCGTTCTTGGTATTAGATATCGACAAAGACAATAATACAATTACATATGTAAATCATCGTAATGAACGTCGTCATAAGTTTTTATATCCTGATCAGAAAGATACGTATGCCGTATTTGAATTAGATAAAGGATCGTATATCGAAGATAAAAATTTAATTTCGGCGACTGTTAATAATACGATAGTTTGTAATAAACAAAATTATAAATTACAAGAATTAACTTCTAGACGTATCGGTATCGATATCGATTGTCTCGAAGCTGGTTGTTGGCTCGACGTTCAATATTACGATATCAATAAAATGACTCAAGCTGGTTATGAGATGTATCTAAATAAAGATATTTCTAAGTTAAAAGAAAAGTCATTTGGTGTAATATACGATAAGAAATAACTATTATTATAACTATAATGGAGTTTTTACATGGCTAAAAAAATAGAAAAATTTATGTTGTCGAAAGAACTTCAAGATCAAATTGATCAAGTAAGTAATCTTTCTCAAATACATTTGGATCAGTTAGATCCGTCATTAAAAACTTTGCTTACTAATATCGGTACGGCTTCTCAAGGCGTTATTTCTTATGACGATTCTGAAATACGAAATCGTGTTATTGCACTTGAGAAAAATTCAGCCACTAAAACTGGCTGGTTTAATAAAACATCTGATAAATTAGCAAAGTCAATGCTCGATGAAGAGCTTAGTAACCTTATTATCGAGATGCAAGACTTCTCCGATGCTTTATTTACTAAGTTAAATAAAACGGATGCAGATTCTCGCTATCGATTAAAAGAGGATAAAATTCAGTTAAGTGATTTAAGCGATGAATTTTCTAATAACGTTCGAAGTATTAATAATAAAGTAAACGCTTTAAATACAACGTTTGCCGGTATGCAATTCGTTGCGAACGATATCGAGAATTTAAAAAGTATTATTAATGATTTACCGAATACTGCTATTACTCAAAGCGCAGCCGATTTACGATATCGTAAACTCGATACTAAAATTAATTTAGGCGATTTGGGTACAGAACTTCAACCTCATGTTCGTGAACTCGTTAACAATTCTCAAAAATTAGCGAATGTTGCTTTAAAATCTGATATCGATGCATGCCGTAAAAAAGATACGAAAATTCAATTAAGTGACTTAGAAGATTCTATTATCTCTAAAATTAATATTATTGATCAGTTATCTACAAATATTAATACACGTATTACTGATCTCGTTACTAATTCATTTAATACTGGATTTGAAAAAGCTCTTGTTAAGACATTCGTCGGTGAATATACTATTCTTAATAAACAAGAATTCCAAGATTATATTCAAAAAGTATTAACAGATAATCATACGGATATTATTACTAATAATAGAGCTACGTTCGGACAAATATTCTTTGCGATTTATAAAGAATTAAATAAAAATAATGCCGACTTAACATTTTTATCTAACACATTAAACGGTATTAATTCACAGCTTGCTAATATTCAGACACAATTTACTTACGTTAGTGATTTAAAAACTAAAAAAACAGCGACGCATATTTTAACATTGTCTAATATTTTTGCTTTGCCAGAAAATGTAATCAACGACTATTCTGCTACGGCCGGAGAAATTCAAGAAGTATCTTCTCCAGCATCGACTACTATTTTACAAGCCGATACGATTAAAGCAGATTTTACTCAAGACGGTGCTCGTACTGCCGATACATATATTGGTGTAGCTACAAATGCTATTCACGATTGTGATGTATTACTATATTTAAACTTAAAGAATGTAACGACTGTTAATGCTAATGCTGTTAAAACATGTCCTAATTTAAATACCGTATTGTTACCGTCTGTTAAAACAATTACGGCCGATGCTTTTGTCGGCTGCGATAATATTGCTTTAATAGTTCTTCCGGAAAGTTATGTTATTACTCATAACGAAGGATTCCCCGCTATGGCTCGTGTTATTCGCGTAGTCGGAAAGGCATAGGTTAATTATATGAATGTAAAAGTCTATGTCGACAAAATTAAAAAATGGGTTCAAATTTCTTCTGACGAAGTACTTGATGTAAATAAAAATTTATCTGATCTTAAAGATAAAGAGGCTGCAATTACTAATCTCGGTCTCTATGAAAAATTTATTTCGAAAGAAGCTCTTGAGTCTGGTTTTTTACCCGATGTATTTACACCGGATAATATCGTTACAGATTCGACTCATCAGTTTGTAACTGATGAAGAAAAAAGTAAATGGAATAATAAATTAAACGCACCGATTCCGATGCAAGATCATTTAGAGAATAATCAAATCGGTTATGACTCTGCAAATTCTAAATTTTATATCGGATTAAATAATCAGAATGTATTGCTTGGCGGTTCATCTTGTTTCGACAATATTATTGTCGTTAATGGATTTTTCTCTGGAAATTCTCAACCGACAGTCATTCGTAATAATAAATTTAATGAAGCCGGTCAATTAATTACGCCACTATTTGTCGACGTGCAATGCGTCGAATATACTGCAGGTGATTTAGGCGAAGTATCTGTATCTTATACAGCCGATGCTATTAGTATTTATAACACAGGCTCATTTACCGGCTCATTTCAATGTTTAATCGTATATCCGTTGGGAAGTGTTAACGAATGAAATGGGTCGTGAAATATAAAGATAAAGTTAGGGATTTGGCGTATTCTACATACGCCAATATCTTCAATAATTTATCAGATCTAACAGATAAAGCAGCTGCCATTACTAATCTAAAGTTATTCGACAAACTTGCGAGTATCGAAGAAATAAAACGTACTCAGTTATATGCTAATGCTATTAAATCGACAAATTTAAAACGTTGGGTAACTGATTCTGAAAAAGAATCATTTACTCATAAGATTGATAATCCTGTTATATCGACTACTAAGTTAGATAATACTAATGATATTCAATTATATTATAATTCTAATCAAGGCCGTTTTTATATTAAGATTAACGATAAATATCGGCAGCTTGGCGGAAATATAATTTCTTATAAAACTGGTAAAGGTGTATTCTCTGGTAACGGAGAAGAAACAAGAATTCAACATAATATACATGATTCTCGAAACGTAGGTGTGATGCCTTCGTTCGTATCAATTAAACCACTACATTCTGATAATCAAGGTCGAGTCGGAGATATGTGGGTTAAAAAAGATAATAATTTTATTTATGTCGGGAACACCGGTTCTCAAGGAATAGAATTTCAATATATTATTTTTGCTCCGAAAGATTTGGGTTAAGGTATTTATATGAAGAAAAATAGAACTTTTAAACAAGGTAGAGGATCTGAACAACTCTTTAATCAAGAGATGTACGATATTTTTCTTGCCGTAAAAGATATCAATCCAGATATGACCGAGCAAGAAAAAGTGTCGGGTCCAAAAGCTGTACCTGATAATATAACACACGGTGCCTTATGGCGGAACGACAGAACTAACGAGTTAAAATATTATGACGGTGTAAAAAAAGATTGGATTAATATCTATGATAATAAATTCCAATTGATTACACATCTTATGGAAGAAACGACTCCGGCTAATCCGATTAAAGGACAGTTGTGGATTTATAACGGTATCTTGTTATATTTTGATGGCCGTGAATGGAAACCAATTAAATCGATTCAAGCTGACGATGCACAATTTAACGAAGCGGCTTTTGCCGACTTTGCATTAGTTAGTCCGTTACTTTCTGTTGGTAATGTAACAGTTCCGTCTTTAAGAAACGAAGATTCTAAACGTTATGAAAATGAATTGAAGACTGGTTATCAAGCTTCTAAAGATAATTATTCCGAAAAGACTACAGAGTTTGATACAGAGTGGGAAGATCCATTTACTGCACCAGAACATGACTTATTAGTCGATCCTAGCCATCGTACTCAATACGTTATTCCTAATGTGAATAACGATAGAATATTTATTGAAAATAGTTTAGTCGATGATTATGAAAAAGTTAATACTGTTTGCTTCCAATATCCGACTGTAAAAGCTCAAGATAAAAATTTAAGTGCATTACATATTAATGCTCAGAAATTATCTAATATTACGAAACGTTTATTTAAGATTAATAAAGATGATAGCAATACGAATGCTATTATCGATATTAATCCTAACAATACAGAATTTTATGGATTCAAAGCTGGTGAATACAAAGGTGATCATTTATATCCATATAGAGAATCTTTTGAGACTGGCATAACAAATAGCACAGCTAATTCTTTAAATAACACGTCTGGTGTTCCTGAAGTCGATGCGATTAATGCACGACTTCATCTTGAAATTAATTATAATAAACCTGATAAACCAACTGTCGATAAACTCGGTAAAAAACAAGATGTATCGATGAAAGATGATCCAGATAAACGATTTGGTGATTATGTAATTATGCATAAACAGATCGCATTGAATTATCGTACCGTTCAAAATTATGATTATATCTTAGCCGTAACGTATAATTTTAACTGGATTAATTATACGGGTTCTCTTAAAAAATTAAATAATGGTAACTTGTTCCAAGGTTTCCATATCCCTGATTTACCAGAATCTATTAATCTATTCTTCGATGGCTTAATGCTTGAAGAACAATTTTACGATGTCGATTTAAAAAATCAACTTGTTAAACTCGAAGATAAAGTTTATAAAGAAGACGAAGTACATGTATTTAAAAACTTCGTAAAAGACTCTGGCTATATTGTCGAAACTAATCTTGATAATCAAGGTATTATTCAATTACATAAAGAATTTAAATCTCCGTTAGTGTTTGTAGCTGGTGAATTAATTCATCCGACATTCGGCGGATTAATTTATCGTGATAATAAAATCTTTGTGCCTCGTGCTAAAGTAAATATGCCATGGACAGTTATCGAAACATATGTTCCTGGTGAAGATAATGCATATGCTGCTGGTACTGTTAATTTTGATAATAATATTGTTGCCGGTACTAATCGTGTATTGAATACTGAGAACGGCAAACCAAATATCGATGCGACAGCTATTTATAATACTGGCGATCAATCATTAATTGTACAACAAGGTCAAATAGGTCATAGCGGAAACAATATGATTTATTATGATCCTCGTGTTATTACGAATACCGACGAGGTAATTTTATTCTTAGATGGTATGTTAATCAATCCTAAGAATATTATCTGGAATAAAGATTATCATTATTTAACATTAAAAGATGGTTTATTCCCTGGTCAAGAATATTTACTATTAAGAGATCCTGACGACAGGTTATTCGATGGCGCTAGTGCTATGGATACATATTATGTCGGAGCTCTTAGTGATAGTCTTGTATACCATAACGGCAAATTATTATGTAACCAACAACCATTAATTTCTCCAGTATCTCCTAAAGATCGTCAACCAAGTACTGCCGATGGCGAAGTCGTATTATTTATGCCAGATAATTTAACTGATGCAGCAACGGTTCAAATTTATGATGATTATAAGAAGTTATGGCGACTTGCAAATGAAAAAGAACTTAAAGATATTAAACGTATTGTTACGTCTTATGAAAATACCGTATCTTCTGTTAAGATGAATATTCCGGTATTACCTGAAGATTCTATTAATATCTTTGCATATAAGTTTGCTGGCGATACAGAAAATGCTATTAAGATTGGCGATTTTATGTTGGATTCTACTGATCCGACTAATCGTACATATCATATGCAATATGATAAATATTTGCCACGCGTTAATTCTTTAACAGTTTTCCGTAACGGTGTTCGTCAAATACTCGATGTCGATTATGTGGAATCTGATGACGGTATGACGATTACATTCTTGTGTCCTGCTAATGATATTAAGATAGGTGAAAAGATTCATTATACTGTTGAACAATTAGAGGTTGGTGCTTCTAAAGTAATGGACGTTATTACGTTAGACAATACAAATTCTATCGGTACGAATGTATATGAAATTCCGGCACAAACAGAATTGTATTTGTATCCTGGTCGATTAGTCGTATATCGTAACGGTGTTCGTTTACCAAAAGATGATTGGACATTAATCGGTAATAAAACAATTCAGATTATTAAATCTGATCGTCCTTATATCGGTACGACAGCAAGTAACTATCCTAACGAATCTTTCTATAAACGTGAAACAGATTCTTCGTATACTGTACATCATAATTATCCAGATCGAATTACGATCGAGATTCGTCAAGACTATAAACGTAAAGAAGAAACGTTTAAAATGAAATATAATCGTATTCCAGAATTCCCGATTAATGATTATGATATCGATCCTCAAGTTCTCGAAACAAAAGACGAAGTTTTATTTTATATTAACGGTCTGTTTACAGGATTAAGTCGTAATATAGTAAATGGATACGTTTTAAATAAATATAAAAGTTGTATTACGTTTAATGATCGAAAAGTTGCAGCATTGCTTGCTAACGATCCTTTATATATAGACTTGTATGAAAATCCTGATAAAATGGAAGCTTGGAAAAAACGTACAGGTAAATCTGAATATACAACGAGTATAAAACATTATATCACTTATGATTATCGTGTTTAGGAGAACATAATGGCACAAGATTTAACTAAAGTTACAATAAATCAGATCGATATGGATGCTGTGACCGAGACAGTCATCGCAAAAGGTAATCTGGTTTATCGTACAGATCATAGTGATACTAAAGCAGAAGATGTAGATAAAGTCGGCAGTATTCCTGCCGACCACATCGCTGTAAGTATTGATGGTGATCGAGAAACTGTAAATAATGCTCTTAAGTTAGGCGGTAAACCTGCAGCTGATTATATGACAGTTACGAAAGGTAATAGCTTAACGACAAGAACTGAAAATATTAAGAAAAAATTTGGCGACGATATTTTAGCTCTTCGTGATGAATTGTATCAGCTTCGTGGTCAACTTGCCAAAAATGGTTACGTAAAAGACATCGGTTATTACGATGGTTATTATGATTGTTTCCATAATTTTAATCAAGTACATTTAAATAAAGAATTAGCTAATACTAAAAATACTGTACAAACAGATCGGAAGTCTTTGATCTTCCCGGCTAATACTGATATGGATCAATTCTCTCAGTATGATTTTATTGCAATTGTTAATAGTGTTACAGGATTGCAATGCGTACGTCAAGTCGCAGCTGTCGATAAAGCTAATTTTAAAATAACATTAGATCGTAATATTGCTAATAGCGTTATTCTTCAAAATGCAGAATACTATCAAGTATTTAAATCCTATGGTGCTGTATTTAATGGTGATTTTTTGTTCGCTCGACCATTAGAAACAGTAATGGGTGATGAAGAATATGCATCTGGTGAAACTGACGATACTAATCGTGAATTTGTTAAAATGATGAAACCTGGATTTGGTTATGCCACAACTCTTAAGTTTAGTGAAGGTAAAGCTGGCTTCTTAAAAACTGTAGAATTGTGTATTAAAGCATATGGTAATCCTGGTCCTATTAATTGTTATTTAATTGATGCTCGAGATGTTGATTTATTTAAGAATGGTCAGCAAGCGGAAGCTGCCTATAAATCTTCTCAAGCTAATAACGACGATAAATTTAAATTCTTTGCTAAGACTCAACCTAAAGCAGTCAGTGCTACAGTCGAACGTCAATACGTAAAGTTTAGTTTCCAACAAGATGGTAAGTATCCAATTATTCCAGATAACTACTATCAAGATCCTACGCGTTATTGTTTGATCGTAGAATTTATGGAAGTTAATACAGAAAATTATTATGAAATCGAATTAATTAATCATAATAAAAACGATCTTCAGTTAAATAATATTTTCTATAACTACGAACGTAAATCTGACGTAGCCGTAGCTCATGCTCTAACAGAAAGTGACGAAACTAAGAAATCTGATTTATATTTCTTATTTAGAACACAACAAAAATTAACGAATCAGCCAAGTCCTGTTAACGAAGGTTTATATTCTGCTCACGTATATAATCGTCGACTTCAACATGCTTCTAAAACTAGAGTCGAATTAAGAATTAAACGTGAAGGTTTGTACGAAGCAAGTACATTAAGCTCTCCATCATTATTTACGACCGATGCCGTAAACTTGAAACGAAATGCAAAAAATGTTACAATTAATTCAGTGCATGAGTTAAGTCTTAAGACTGAAATTAACAAACCGATGGAACTTCGTCGTGGCGATCAAACAGATATTTCTATGCCAGTCGATGTTGTTATCGGTGAAAACATTTCTAAGGTTAAAGGCTTTAATAATGAAGACGTAACATTTACAACTCCGGTTCTTGTAAATAATAACGATCCGATTTATCGTATCGGTTATGTCGTAGCTATTAAAGCAAGAGAATATAAGTTTAAAGATGGTATTATTACCAAAGGTCAATTTAAACGTTTTATTCTTCCGTTAACAGAAGTCGTTAAAGATGTCCACTCTTATGCCGACGGTGTAAGCGATCGACTTATCTTTGAAGCTCCTTTATATGAAGAAGGTCAAAGCATAGTCGATTATAACGATTTCGAAGTACAAGTATACTGGGAAAATACTGAATTAAGTAATAGTGATGTTACTAAACAAGAACAAATGGGTGCTCTTAAAGAGATTACAGTAAGCTTTGCTTCTGATTTCGAATAATTTAATAATATATGCCGGGGGCTATGCCCTCGGCTTTTTTGCTGTCTAAGGAAATATAATGATCGTAGATAACAAAGATTTTCAAGAACAATTAAATATATTAAAAGAAGGTATCGATATTCCACAACTCGATCCTTCGAAGGTTATGGATTCAGAAGAATTTAATACATTTTTTAATGGTGTCGAAGTAGCATTAAATAATATCACTCAAAATATTAGAGTATTAGAAGATGCTAACGATTATTTAGTAAAATATGTTAACGATACTATAGATAAGAAATATAAAGATATTAATGATAAGTTATTAAACTTAGAAAAGAATTATTCGTTATATCAAGATAAAAATTTTATTACATATAATGTAGAACTAGATTCTAGTAAAGATATATTAGATCGAACTGGCAATGCAATTAGTACTGTCGATTATGTTACGATGCAATCTGGTACAATCGATTTATTTAAAAATATCTCGGCGGTCGAACCATATTCTGTCGATATTGATAAAGAACATGGGTCTGCCGTTATTTGTTTTTCTAAAAATGCTATTACTCAGAATAATACAAAAGTCGGTACATTTATTATTAAACTATTAGAACCGATTATTATTAATATAGTAACATGTAACTTAATTAATTGTGTCGGTAGTTTTACGATTAATAACTCGATTCAAGAATATCAGTTTAATTCATATTTTAAACCACAAGAAGTTTCGTTAATAGTCGTTACGTTAAAATCTGGAAACCCTTCGACTGAATCTAAATCTGTAAGAGTTAATCATTCGAAAGGATTTATGGATAATGATTTTTACGGAGATTTTTCGATTAGTCAAAATTCTGAAAAAGCAAAAGAACAGCAAATGGCTGAAATTTATTATAAAAACGATGTTACGAAATATTTAGGAGAAAACGATGGCCGAAGAAACTAAGATTAGTCAAAAACTTACCGTTAAAGATATTGGTATTGTTTTAGACGATAAAGATACAATTAGTACTATTAGCCATCCGATTCCAGCTCGTAAAGCTAATCAATCTGATATTGTTAATACACAAATTACGAATTATAAATTCGGTATTAATAATTTAAATTTGAAATACGATAATGCTACACTAACATCTGGTACAATATCTAAGTTAATTCAAATAGGCAAATGTGATTATGTTACGTTAAATACATCGTTACATCAGCAACGTAAAGAAGATTATTATAGTGTTGAATTTTCTATTATTGATAATAATAAAGAAAAGCCTATTATTTCATATAATCAATCACAAGTGATATATGAAAAATTATATTTAAAATTACCGTTACGTTTTCAAGCCAATAAAATAACTCCTGTTATTGTTAACGAAGTAACGAAAGATGGTATAGTATTATATAATACATATAATACGTTATCAGATTTTGAAAATGATCGTAACGTAATAGACAATCAGATTGCTAATAATAAAAAAGAATTAATCGTATCGTACGTACCGATTGAAGGAAAACGTATTACAGTCGATAGCGATAAGATTTATTTGAAGATTATTAAACATGTATATGTTGGTAATATGCCTATGAAGATTGAAAATATTATTATTAATGCTCATGGAGGAAAACTCGAATGGAAGATTTAAAAAATACGACTGTCCGACAAGCCTATCTTCAAGCATTAGCCGACGATAAAAAATTTGATGTATATAAAAAGAAATCGTTATTAAGTCCGAATCAACCATTATTCGAACCTCATTATATTAATGATGAAGAAGAAATATCTTACGATAACGTTAACCAGAACGTTCTTGAAACGTCGTTCGATATTTTAAATCTTAGTATGAATGTCATCGATAATGTAAGCGAAATCGAAAATTTAATATACGATGTCGATGAACGTATTAAAAGTATCGACGAAAAGATTCAGGCCGAAGAAGAACGTGTTAAAGACGTTAATATGATTTGCGGAAATATAACAGACTTTAATACGATTATCCCGTTAACAGTTAATAACTTTTCAATTAAATCTACATTATATCAATATCGTAATTGTATAACAGCTTCTCAAGTTAATGAGAAGAAAGATACTTTACGCTTAATTAATATTAATGGTAATGGTTTTATCGGTAACGATTATGTCGTATCTAAACAATCTGATTTGGTTATGCAAAAAGATTTAATGAATACGTTTAACGAATCGTATATGTATGATACGATCGGCAATTTATTTTGGGAATATAGCCGATTGTTTAGTTATGATTCTGTTAATAAATCTGATATTGTAAATATCGACGATTTACCAGTTCAAGTTCAACTTACATTTCAGTCAATATCTAATGATGGCGTAAATGAAATCGTATTCTCTGATACAAGTGAAGTTCATATTACGGCTATCGAAATATCTGACGATAACGTAAATTGGCATACGACGTTCGAAGGCGATATCGTTCCGAATAAGCAAGATAATAGTTACTCTGATTTTACGTATATATATGGTACTGGTGCTTTAGTATTTCCGACAACACAATTCGTAAGACTATCGATGTATAGCCATAAGATCGACGATAATAAAATTAAGATTAACAATACGATTAATCCTAATATTTCTCGTAAAGTTATTCGTATTACGTCGGTCGAAGGTCGTCGAATAGAATTTAACAACGGCACTGGATTGACTCCAAACTTAATCGAATCTGGTCGTGCGATTGCTGTCGGTATATTCTGTAATGAATATATTCCGGACTTTATTAGGAATAATTTACGAAATGAAGTTACGTATACATTAATTATTAATGGTAAACAATATAATGTTGTTCCTATTAATAGCAATCGACGCGGAATTAAATTTATTAAATATTCTAAGACATCATTAAAAGAAAATTATGTTGAATATATTAATGAACCAATTTCAAGTATTCAAATTGGTTTAACAATTCCGACAACATATAATTATTCTCCGTATTTAGCTAATTTTAAACTGTGTTTAGGAAAGCAGGTGTCTAATGTATAAAGATCAAGTTTATAAGTTAGAATATTATAAACAAAAATTAATTAGTCAATCGCTTTCTCTCGGTGAATTTTTAAATGAAAGTTCATTAGATTCTGCGCTCGAAGATTACGAAACACAATTTGCTTTATTTAAACATCGATATATTCAAAAAGGATCGAAGCTCGACGTAAAAGATTTTAATAATGAATTAGCTATTCTATATCAAGATCTATTAATTTTATATCAAGTTATGTATGATATAACGATTAAGAAATTTAATAAAACTAAAGAATTGGTATCAATTAAATTAAATGATTTAGAACGAATAGCTGATCAATATTATAGTCGTTGTAAACTTGAAACGATTGCTATATTTGGTGATACGTTAGTATATCAAGCTGATAATTTTGACATAACTAATAAGAATGGGAAAAGTTATATTAAGCTTCCTAGTTTTACGACATATGAAGGTGCTACGTTAGCATTTTTAGCAAGTGTCAATAACTTAGACAATGCTAATGTTATTTTAGAATTAAATCCTAGCCAGAATATTCAGAACTATGAATCGAACGAAAATTTATTTATCGTTCCTGGCGAACCAGAAATTACGACTAAATTTTTTGAATTAGATTCTAGCAATAAATATAACGGCAGTTTTATGCTTGAACATAATCCAGATAATGCTTATCAAAGTCAATATTTTATTTATAGTGGTAAAGATATGATTAATATTGACGGACGCTATATTAGTATTAGTGAGTATAATAAAACTGATTTTAGTACAGAATATAATGTCGAGTTATATATTTATAATGCAACACAGGCCGATTTTAATTTCTCGTTAGAACCATTGCGATCTAATATCGATAATCATTATGTTACGATTAAGGATCGAGTTCAAAAATTTACGTTTAGAATGGCACCGTATTCTCATTTATCAGTCAATACTAACGGTATTGTATTTTGTGCTGTTGACAAATGTCGAGTAAAGGATAATCGATTATATTCTAGAACGTTCTATAATAATGTATATAGTTATATGTTAGAAATAGTTAGTTATAATAAAGAAGTAATGTATGCTAATCCAGTAGCTGTTATCGACAATCCAACTAATAAAGAAATTAAAATTAAATCGTTAGCTGTTAAACAAAATAGGTATAGTGATTATGATCAGATACAATATTAGAAATAATGGGCCGTGGGAATACGATAAATTTGTTTTAAATTATTATAATCTTTATAATGAGATTATGCTTAATAAAATTAAGTTAAGTTCGGAAGAGCAAAAAAATAAACAGATTGACGATATTTATAATCGTACACTTGAGCAAAATCAAACGGCTAAATTATATCGTAAAATAAATTATACAGTCTGAGGTTATTAATGGAAGTAAAAAAGACATCTAAATATTTTGTTGATTTAGTCGAATCGATGAAAGAAGATTATACGAATTTACAATCTTCTATTAATAATCAACATAATAGTTATAATAAAAAATTAGAAATAATGAATGCGATGTTAGAATATAACAATTCATTATCTTCTCGTCTCGAAAAAGATTTCGATGCATTGCGTGAAAATAATCGTATAGTCGAAGCGATGTACGATGGTAATGCTATGCATCGTAAAAATATATTTAATAGTAATAAAGTATTATTTGTCGATAGCAATAAGATATTAAAAAATAATTCTTCTTATGACACATATGGTAATTGTGTTCATCCTAAAGTTATCGGCAATCTAGAAAATGTTTTGAATTTTAATAGTTCTGTTGGTTATATTTTTAAACCATCAGCAACTGTTTCTATTAATGGTGAAAATAATTCTGAATATGTAAATATTTTGAAGCACGATACGATTGCCGATAAGGCTCCTGTGTTCGATCAGTATACGAGTAATGTATTAACTGTTACGATTGATTTTCCAGATAATCCATTAGTCGGTGCTACGAATTGTAATGCTATTGAATTATCACCATTTTTAGCTGGTGCTGCCATATTAAAAGCAATTACGATTATTACGACACCTGGTACTCAGTTGTCAAACGATGCGATTATTATGGATTACGATCAACCATTAGAAGATACAAGGATTTTGTTTGATAGCATATATGCTATCAAAACTTTAACGTTATCTTTTGATTTAACATTTACTAATAATTTAGGTTTGTATCCATTCGGATTGCGACATATTTATTTGTATAATGCTAACTTCGATACAGAACGTAGCAATATCGTTATTCGTAACGATTATCAAAATCTTATTAAATATATTGACGATGGTATTATTATTTCTAATCAAGATGGTAGTGATACATCGAACAAATATTCGGCTCACGAAACAACATGTAGTGAACAAGGTATTAAATTATATAGCTATTATGCTAATAATAATTTATTATATCAAATCGAAACGCATACGCGAGATTTAGCAAATCAATTATCTCGGAATACAAAAGTATTCTATGCTGATATTCCTGTAAAAAAAGCAATGTATTCTATTGAATTTAAGAAAGTCCGTACTTAGTACGGGCTTTTTTTATTTTAATTCTTATGGTATAATGATTAAGAACAATGTAAAAGTCCACGAAGGAGACAAGCCTATGATTGATGCTATGTGGTACGAAACCAATATTCTTGGTTATTCTACCGATAAGACATATATAACACAATATACGATCGATTATCTATATGATAATAATATGAACGATTATGATATCATAAAGATTTTGTCCACGTTTAAAAAAGAATCGATCAAATATTGTGATCTACCTAATTCTTTATGGAATGATAGTTTACTTAAACGTGATACTTATTATTTCAACTCTAAACTACAGATTCTATCTAAGCCACCAACTCTTTCAATAGATGCTAATATCACTCCTAAAGATATTAAGTTTTTTAAAGAAATGAAAATTTCATTTACGAAGGATGATTTATTGCGTTTCTTTTATTCAAAAACTAATTCTTTAGTTATAAAAGATTATAATCGTGATATGGGTGCTATCGATTATTTGTTAAATCGATATAACAATCAGCTAATGGAAGCTGTCGATATTTGTTTATATTTAATAGATGAATATGCCAGTTGTGTTAGTTCGTTATTAAATCTAACAAATTACGAAGTCGATATTCTCGATAAAGTAAATACAATATATTATGATAACTATAGAAGTGGTTCGAATAGAATCATATACAGATGGAGTTAATTATGAGTATAAATTTTTTTGAAGAATCACGTTCGATATATGAAGAATATGAAATCGAAACGGAAAAGGAAGAAGAAGAAGGTTATGATACGTCTAATTTTAGCATCTTTAACGATAAGCTTAGCGGTTTAACAAAAGGATTTTATATCTTTGCCGGTGAATCTAACGGTGGTAAAACAGCTATTATGTCTAATCTATTAAAGGATTATGGCACGACAGCTAAGAATAATTTATTTGCTATTTACTATACCTTAGACGATACTGTCGGCGAAGTTATTCCGAGAATTATAGCTATGGATCAAAATATTCCGATAGCTGTAGCGGCTAAGCCAAAACGTTATGAAAAGCTCGCAGCGATTACTCCGAGAACACCTGACGAAGAATTTAATATCGAAAAAATTCGAGAACAACTACAACGTCGTAAACAAGGTATTCAATTATTAAAGGAGCAGAGTCATCAATTTATGATGACCGACGGCACTAAATTGCATACGTACGAAGATATTGTCGAACATGCAAAACAGGCTCAGGAGTTTGTCAAATCGCTCGACGACAAAAATAATATTATAATCGGTATCGACTCTATATCAGATATTCGTTACGCAAATAAAGATTTTAAAGACGTTAAAAATAAATATGAATGTCTATCTGAAGATCTTAAAAAGTTAGCTAACACTGATTTACAAATTCCAGTATTCGGTACAGCTCATTTGCGTAAATTAAATCATGGTGGTCGTCCTAGCCTAGACGATTTAAAAGATTCGGTACGATTACAATATGATGCCAGCGTTACATTCTTAGTCCATAACGACGTAAGTAAAAATAGCAATAGTGCTAAAGTATTTTATAATCGAGAAGGTAAAGAAGAAATTCAACCTATCATCGAAGTCCATTGGGCTAAGAATAAACGCAGTGAATTTAAAGGTCGTACATTCTATTACTTCATTCCTGAATATTCCAAAGTAACAGAATGTACGCTTCAAGATAGTGAACGTTTTAACAATATTATAAGAGGTTAGTAATGTCAGACGCAGTATTAAATCCATATCAAGTCTTTTATGACTATATGGAAGAAAAAGCTAGTCATGTTCCGACAACTCTTGAAAGAGAGAACTTTATCGGTATTTGGACACCTATTTTAAAAACATTATGTGATGCTCGATTTGGTTCACAACCTGTCGTATTCGACGTATTAAAATTATCGATAGTCTATGCTGTTCGTCGTATTTTATTAGACGATATGACAATTGATAACTATAAAGATTTATTTAATGTACGTGATTACTTTAAAGATTGTTTCGACACATCAGATCTTCCTCAAGGAACAGAAATGTTGTTCGAAGATTTTCGCATTAAAATTACTCAGTCATGTGAATCTTTGTTAGGACAAGAAACAGATGTCCCTTTATTACGTCCTAATTTAAGTAGTCCTGATCAATTATTCTATGAATCCTATAAAGTAGCGTTAATAATTTATGAAAATAACAAGTAATCAATTTTTAGATTATCTTGATAGCCCTTGGTTTTACAATATAAAATATAATACACCTATCCCGATAGACGAGCGTACCATACGCTCGTCTTTGTTAAAGATTGCGTATGTATTTTTAGGCAGCATCTATTCAAAAGAAATTATCGGTATGCCTGAAATGTCGATACTTTTAGATAAAGAATTAGAAAATGCGCCGCATCGTATTAAACCAAAAGATGTTATTAGTGGACTAGCAAGATTAGATAAATTATATAATTATTGTTCTTCTCAGGAAATTAATATTATTAGCATAGGCCATATGCATACATTAACTTTCGATGAGGGCGAGATCGAAGTTGATATCGGACCGATCGCTTATAAAAATGGTAAATATTTTTTATTCTATCCAGTATTCGATCAAACATTTAATCAAGATAAATGTGATAGCGATATTAAATGTAGCCTAGACTGGAAAGCTGCATATGATGCATTTGATTTTCAATTAAGTGGTGTTATGTTTTATTATCCGAAAACTAATAATACATTTATAGCATATCGTGATATTAGTTCGATCGAGCGTCTTAATTTCATTGCTAATAACGTATTGAAAGGTATCGCTAATAATATATATTTCCCGGTTCGAGAAGAATCGAGTAAATGTCGATTTATCCCAGAGATATCTCGCACATTTACCGGAAAGTAATATACATGCCATATGAAATAGACGGATGTAAATATAAAACGAAAGCTCTTCGTGATACACATATTTTATGGAACGAATATAAAAAGAAAAAATTAATCAAAAGCTTTGAACTTCCACAAGTTAAAGATAAGGTTAAGAAAAGTCGATACTTTTCATATAAACCATATGTCGACGACATTAAATTCGACAGCTTGATGGAAGCAAGTTATTATATTTACTTAAAAGAAAAACTCAAGAAAAAAGAAATCATTGGATTTGAGCGACAGGTAACATATGAATTACAGCCTGGCTTTAGAAAAAACGGTAAAAAAATTCTACCGATTAATTATATAGCCGATTTCGTAATTACGAATCTTGATAAAAGTATTCGTGTTATCGATATTAAGGGTAAGGTTACTGTCGATTTTAATCTCAAGAAAAAACTTTTCGAATATAAATATGAAGAACTCAAACTTGAGTGTTTACAATTTCATGATGGACAGTGGATGTCGCTCGATGAAATTAAAAAATTAAAAAGAAAGACTAAAAAGAAAAAATAATGTCCGACCGTAAAATTTTAGACGGACAAAGAGAAGCTTGGGAAGAAGTCGATTCGCTAGTATTAGAATGTCAAAGTCATAATACGGATCCTCGACGTCGAGACGAATTATTGCAAGAACTATTAATTCGATTCGAACCATTTTTAAATATGTTTCGCGATCTATTATTAGAAGATAAGATTTATCTTAATAATAAAGTATCTCGAGAATTCATCGGCTTATATATTGCTAATAAATATCTACGTTCTAAAGTGTTTAAAAATTGGCATCTTAATAAAGAAGAATATGCCGAAGTGAATCGTAGTTTAAGTTTAATTCGTGATAACTATGCTAAACAATGTGATGTTGAACAAGATTTAAAAACATTATTCTCGACTATGGTCATGAAATATAAAAAAACGAATCGTAGTTTTAACGCATATTTAACATATGTATTTCGTTATGAATTATTTAGATTTATTCAAGCTCATCTTAAAGATCGTATTAATAATTCCTACGATCGATCTGATATGAATGATATCGGCGTAAGTAATCTATCTTCATTAACGATGCATAAAGCCGATCTCCTTGATCAAATCGTTGTCGATGATAATGGAAATTTTAGCGACCTATGGATTAATGGTGAAGTATGTAACGATCTATTTTCACACCTTACCCCAACAGAACGTTTAATATTAGCTATGGTATATGCTGAAAATGCTAAGCCAGTTGAAATAGCTAATAAGATTGGCGTCGATATTCAAACATATCGTAAGATTCGTCGTGGTGCTTTAAATAAGCTAGAGAAACTTACGGGCAAAGATATTAATCGACGAAAAAAAAGAAACGAGTAGCGAAAGCTACTCGCTTTTTTTATGCATATATGCTATAATATAAGGGAAAGGCGGTTGCTTATGATAACAAAAAATAAGTACAGATCTCGTCTTAAAGTTAATGATTTAGTAGCTCAAATATTTGAACTAAAACAAATTCCATTAGATGATGCATATAATATATTATATGATCAGGATAAAATCATTAATATTGATGAAATTAACGAGATTATTAATATCAACGAAGCTGCGTCCTTATTCGTTGATTATTTAAAACAAGGACGCGATATTTTTGTTTATGCCGACTACGATGTAGACGGTATGACAAGTGGCACTATAATGAAACGCTTTTTAGCACAATTTAAAAATTATAGTGAAGTATATTTTCCAGAACGTAGCGATGGTTATGGGTTAAGTATTGACTTTATCGAGAAGATTAACGAGCGATATAAATGTCAATTAAAGCCATTAATTATTACGGTTGATAATGGTATTACTAAAGTCAAAGAAACTGAACTTTGTAAAAAGTATAATATACCAATTATTATTACTGATCATCATTTACCGCAAGAAGTATTACCTGACACGATTATAGTCGATCAGCATATTACCGAAAGCGATCATTGGGCTAAAGCATTATGCGGCGCCGAAATCGCTTTGTATTTCTGTCGAGCTATCGAACGAACCTTAGGCTATAATTATTATCACACGAATAAATTGATTTATTTGGCAGCTATCGGAGCAATTGCCGACGTAATGCCAATGGCTAGTATCGTTAATCAAGCTATTGTGCAAAAAGGTTTTAAACAAATTAATGAAGGCAATGTACCGAACACACTAAGACAATTCGTTAAGAACATGGGTTCGCCTCAAATGAATAGTGAATTCGTATCGTGGGATTTAGCTCCTCGTCTTAATAGCTGTGCTCGATTATTCGATATTAAATCTTCGATTGAATTATTAGACATTAGTGAAGATGCAGAAGACGTATGTAATAATGTCGAAGCATACAATAATCAACGTAAAGAGCTAACTAAAGAATATACCGATATTATTAAGAAAGTTTATAACGAAAGTTATGATGAAAACTGTAATATTGCATTAGTTGCTTTAGACTATGCTCCATTAGGTATACTTGGTATACTAGCTGGTAAGTTAGAAGACTATAGCGGATTGCCTTCGTTTGTCGGTATCGATGATCAAGAGCAATTAATTCATGGTTCCGCACGAAGTAATTCATATCCACTAAATGTATTATTAGCTAACGATGAAAATGTATATTCATTTGGTGGACATGCGGCCGCTTGTGGCTTTGCTATTTATAATGACAAAGTCGAAGAATTTAAACAATCGTTAACTGATAAAATTAATGGATTAAATAAACATGCTGTTGTCGAATCAGTTCGTAGCAAACCAGAAGAACTTATTTATTTTACGTTATCTGATTTAACGAAAGAAGCTTATAATTCATTTTATTTATTAGCATATGATAACGTATCGTTTGAAAAGCCTAAAATCTGTATTAAAGATTTAACGATTACGTCGATAAGCGTAAGTAAGAACAATGATAAGAATATTAAATATACGTTATTCGACGGCAAAAAACAAATTGATTTTTGGCACTGGGGTGCTGGAGATCTTGGCTTTAGACAAGGAGACAGGGTTCGTATTATTGGCGATATAACTAAGAACTTTATGAAGCCTAAGTTATACACATTACGAATCGATAAGATTGTTAAGGAGGAATAATCGATGTTTACACATTTACATGTGCATACAGCATATAGCTTTTTAGATGGCTATTGTCATATACCTAAATTAGTATCGAGAGCAAAAGAACTAGGTATGACAAGTTTAGCTATTACCGACCATAATCATATGGGCGGCATTTATGAATTTCAAAAAGAATGTCAAAAGCAAGGTATTAAACCAATTCTTGGATTCGAAGGTTATCAAACTTGGAATACTGAAGAATTAGCTAAAGATGTTGATAGTCGTTGGGCTGATGCAGCTACCGACGCTTTTCGTGAAGGTGTCGTTACCGAAGAAGAAGCACAAGCTGTCATTACGAAGAAAAAAGGTTTTAAAGGTATTAAAGAAGTTAAAGAACGTATTAGACCTTTTATGTATGATACACGTCAATATCATTTAATTTTATTAGCAATGAACCAAACTGGTTTAAATAATCTAATAAAATTACAAAGTGAAGCGGCTAAAGTTTGTACATATAACGGACGATTCTTATTCGATATGGGAATGCTTCGTAAATATAGCGAAGGTGTTATTTGTACATCGGCTTGTGTTGCTAATATCGTAGCTAAAACTTTTAATAATGGCGATCGACAATTGGCCGAAACTTTATTAAAAGAATATAAAGATATTTTTAAAGATCGATTTTATTTAGAAGTACAGCCTAATAATTTTAACGATCAAATTAATGTTAATAATTTTTATATGGAAATGCACGCTAAACACGATATCCCTTTAATAGCTACTAGCGATGTACATTACGTGCTGAAAGCAGATAATAAAGATCATGACGTATTAGTGTGTATCGGCACTGGTACTGATATATATAATCCTAATCGAATGAAATATGATCATAACTATTGGCTTAAAAGCGAAGAAGAAATGCAAGCCGGCTTTAAAGATATTCTTAATAAAACAGAAACAGATCGTGAAACTGCTTTAAAAAAATATGCTCTATATCTTGAAGCTATGAACAATACACAAGTTATTGCTAATATGGTCGAAGACGTAACATTAGGTAGCTCAACTCCATTAATGCCAAAGCTTCCTAATTCTAATAATACTAAAAAAGAATTGCGTGAGCTTGCTTATAAAGGGTTATATGAATTAGCTAAACGTTATAAATATATTGCTGATGATATTGTTAATTATGAAAAACGATTGGCTTATGAATTAAATATTATTAACTATAAGGATTTCGCTGATTATATGTTAATCGTTCGCGAGTATGTAAATTGGGCTGATGCAAATGGTGTAATGACTGGCATGGGTCGCGGATCGGCCTGCGGAAGTCTTGTATTATGGTGTATTGGAATAACAAAAAATATCGATCCGATCAAGTATGATTTATTGTTTGGTCGATTTTTAACCATTGACAGAACGGGTTTACCTGACATCGACGAAGATTTTAGCTACTTTGGTCGTGATAAAGTTATCGAACACATTAAGAATTTATATGGTTTTGAAAACGTAGCTCATATCGGAACATATACACAACAAGGTGTTAAATCTGGTCTAAAAGACGTTGGTCGTGCTTTAAAAGTTCCGTTTGAAAAAATGAATTTATTAAGTAAACAAATCGACGATTTTGAAGACGTTGTACCGCCTCAACCTAAATTTAAAGATTATGATGCTTTAAAAGACGGCAACGAAAGTGAAAAATCTTTATATAAAAAATGGCAGAAATTAGAATTAGATAATAAAGAATTATTCAGATTAGCTCGTAACTTCGAAGGTCTTAAACGTAACTTTGGTGTTCATGCTTCTGGTATATTAGCTATGCCATGTCGTGTTGACGATTACTTCCCGACACGTACCGATGAAAATGGTATTATGATTACACTGTTTACTGGTGTTGAATGTGAAGAATTAGGCACGGCAAAACTCGACATCCTCGGATTAAAAACATTATCAATTATTGAAAAAACACTCGACCATCTTAACAAAGATGTCGATTGGTTATATAATAATTTTAATATCGAAGATAAAAAATTATACGATATGTTAGCATGTGCTAAATCAGATTGTATATTCCAATTAGAGTCAGATATGTTTAAAGATTATCTTCAAGAAATGAAACCGACATGTTTCGACGATATATCTGCAACGACGGCTTTGCTCCGGCCAGGGCCTCTTAGTGCAAATATGCATCATCAGTATGCAAAACGTAAAAAAGGCCTAGAAGAATTATCTTCTCCTCTTCGCGGCATTGACAACATTGTTAGCAATACTTATTCAGTAATCCCGTATCAAGAACAAATGATGATGATATCAAAACAAGTATCTGGCTTTGATGACAACCAAGCAGACTCGCTTACTAGGAAGATATTCGCCAAAAAACAAGTAGACAAAATGCCTATGCTTGAACGTTGTCATATCTATGGTAAGAAAAATTGTGAAGGTCCTGAAGGCTGGGAAGATAATAATGAATTGCCGTGGTATGATCCTAAAGGTAAATATGGTCCTGAAATTAAAGGTGCTTTAGCCAATGGATATACTGAAAAAGAAATGAAAGATTATTTTGAATTGATACAAGGATATTCTTCCTATTTGTTCAACAAGAGTCATGCTGTAGCTTATTCATTTACTAGTATGTTAACAACATGGTTAAAATTATACTATCCAGTAGAATTCTATTCGGCATTTTTATCGATGCAAGCTACTGAAGATTTGTTACGTTATATCCCGATGATAAGAAAGGAAGGTATCGATGTTAAAGTTCCGGACGTCAATATATCTAATATTGATTTTACTCCTGATGGAGATAATATCTTATTTGGTCTTGGGTCAATCAAAAGTGTTGGCGAATCTTCTATCCCATCTATTATAGATAATAGACCTTATACATCGTTAGAAGATGCTTTAAATAAAATAGGTAAAAAAGCTTTTAATAAACGCGTAGGTGAAGCTTTAATTATGTCGGGTGCTTTTGATAATTATAAGACTAACCGTAACGAACTATTAAATGAATTTCATGAAATTCGTAAAGATAAAAAAATCGAACTATTAGATGTCGACGATTTTAACGAAGATGTAATTATGGATTATGAAATGCAATCGTTAAGTTGCCCAGTAACATGTACGCCAGAATGGTTTGATTATGAAGATGGGCACGATGTATTTAAAGTACCGATTAAAATTACCAAGATCGACGAACGTAAGGATCGTAAAGGTAATCTTATGGCATTTTGTGAAGGCGATGTTGGCGGTGGCGTCATTATCGATCTCGTTATTTTTAGTTCGATATATTTACAAAATATCGGAATTATTCGTGCAGGACATACTGCTTTATTCGATGGTGAAAAACAATCGAACGCTAAATTAAAAGTTAAAAAAGTAAGCTTGTCTTAATGACAAGCTCTTTTTTTTGAATGTAATATAAATTTGTAAATTAGATATTTTTTTGTAAAATTAATGAAAAGGACATTTAATTATGGCTGATATAAAAGGTAAAGTTCTTGTCGAGAATGGTACTGGTGGTAAAGATTTATTTAACCCTAGCACCACAGCCGACCAAGTCGTATTTAGCGACGGTGAAACTCTCGAACAGAAATTTAAAAAATGGATTCCAAAGCATGCGATTCTTTCCGATCGTTCCGGTAATTCTGACCGAAGCGATTTGAGTGAAGATACTCGTAAGTTTATGGGTCATCCTGTCGAAGATTTTTTATTGCGTGATGAATTGTTAACGACATTAACAAAAGCTGCCGATACTAATTGTTGGAAACAAAGTGTTAATAGCGTTGCCGATTTGTTTACGACATATCCCGATGCAGTATTAGGTGATATTGCTGCAGTTAATAGCGGCGATACAGCCGGTTCTATTTATCGATTTAATGGTACTGACTGGGAGATTTTAGTTAGAAATGGAAAAAGTATTTTACCTAATGCTGTTGTTGATAAAATTAATCAAAGCATTGTTCTTCAAAAAGTAGAATTCGGTTCTAACAAATGGGTTAAAAATGCTACCGATGATTATCAACTCACGTTAGAATTACCGAATGCCGAAGTTGTTAAAATCGTAATTTACGACGGACAAATTAAAAAAGCTTCGACAATTACTTCTGAAGTAACAGATTCTCAAGTATTATTACGAAGCGTATATCCTGAAAGAGGATATGTTTTATATTATAACACTCAAATGAGTAATGTTATTGAACATGGTGACACGGTATGATTCAAAAATTAATTCAGCAAATTGGTTTGCAAAAAATCAATGCTAAAATTAATGAATTCGATGCTGAAATTAATAGACTTAAAGAATTATCTGATAATAAACCGACTAAACAAAATATTGGTAGTTATATAGAAAATGCTATGCGAGATATTCGCAACGCAATTCAGACGGCTAAAAATAATTTAGCTGCCGCTATCGAATTAATTAAAAATAAGATTAAATTATATTATACGAAAGATGAAAGCGATGCTTTATTTGATCGTATTAATGACCTAAGTAATTTTCTATTAAAAGATCAAGATATTACTTTACATAAAAATCTTAATGTCGGTAAATCGATCGAACTAAACAATACGTCTGGTCCGGTTATTACATTTCCTGACGGTTCTTTAGAAATTCGTCCCGGTGTTTTAAAAATAACGAATAACGGTAATAACGTATTTGAAATACGTGATAATGTTGTATATAATAATGGACAAGAAGTTGTTACAGGTATTTCTAGAATTAGTCCAGGTAACTGGATTGAACTACCTAATAGTCGTAATTTAGGCGTCGGACAATCTGTATATTATGGCGATGCTGTTAATGATGATGCTAATCAATTATTAATTCTTATGAAATATACAGATAGAATTGATAATGATCATATGTATGTCGATCATATATTAATAGAATTGTCATTAGGCATTCAACGATACAATCCATCGTACTGTAATATTAATTTAGCAAACAATTATATTAAGTTAGAATCTAATAGATGGAACGGTACGATTTATAAAGTATTTTATCGATAAGGAGATATATTCATGGAACGAATGAAAGAACAATCTACGTCGGTAAAAGCTACGCAAGAAATTAATAAGATTATCGATGAATATAATGTATTAGAACAAGAAAATAATACGAATAATATTACGGCTGGCGAATTTATTAATAAATTTAACGATATTAACAGAGAATATGATGGGGCTCGAAAAGAAATTAATAAGTCGTTAGCCGATGAAAAAGCTAGTTGGCTAGAAAAAATAAAGAATTATTTTACGAGATCAGAAGACGATACTCGTTATTTAAATAGTTCTAATAAAGATAATTTTATATCGAAAGCTACCGATTGGATTTTAAATCATACATTAACGATGGATAATGCCGTTATTGATGCTCATAAAAGTGATAATATTTTAATGACGATTAATGGTGTTAAAATCATTATGGATGGCGATTGGCTTAAAATGATTAATCCAGACGGATCAGAATTATTTGCTAAAAATATTAATGATGGAACAGAACGCGCACTGAATCGTGATCTATTTAAATTAATAGAACGTAAATATATCCCGGCAACTTGGAATATTATCGAAAATAGTCATGTCGATAATGTAGGCGGTACGGTAACATTACCATCTGGTTGGAATGATTTAATTATTATTGTCGATAATACGACGTCTGATTTTACCTATTGGGATAAACAAAACGAACATAAATTAGCTCCGTCATATGTATATATGTGTAGTGCTGAAGTACCGATTAAATTTTTTACACCATATGCTACAGCTGGTTTAGAAGTTACGAAAACTTATGTTATGCTAACAGCAAAAACAGGTTGGGTAGGCGAAGATTATGACGGTAATAAAAGTCGTGATTTCGGAAAGATCTTGAAGGTGTTGTGGCGATGATCGAACATTTAAAAAATAAAGTAACGACTTTTTTACAAGTTAAAAAAATAAACGAAATTATCGGTTCTTTAATTCAATTCGACGAGACTATTTCAGGTAATGCTATTCAAGATTTAATTAATCAGTATAATACTCGTCTTGAAAATATGAAACATTATCTTAATGATAAAGTTACCGAGAGTATCGATGATCTTAAAAATTTAGTTAATTCGACACTAGCAAATTATTATACGAAAGATGAATGTAATAATCGATTTGTTAAATTAAGCGAGGTTAATGATTTTATTAGATACGATAATCCAGAAACTAACGGTAAGTTAATTATTAATTCTGGAGATAATCCTTGTATTAATTTTACGCAAGGATCGATTAGTACATTGTTTAACATCGATGAATATTCTATCGAAGCATTTCCGTTTGCTATTAAACGTGGAGACAAAACATTATTAGAATTTAATGCTTATGGGTTAGTAACTAATAAAACTATCATTACGACAAATAATTATCGTAATTATGTTAAGCTTCCACAATGGCGTAGTAATCAAGAAATGAATAAAGAAAATTATGATAAGTGGAACGAAGCTTATGCTTATATATATAATGATTGGAATTACCAGCCAGTATTTATGTTAGTTTATAATGCATTCTTGCGTGGTTATAAACCATGGAATGATCCTAATGATGGTCCACCTTCAAACTTATCTGTATCATTTTTTAACTATTATGCTTGGAATAAAAATCATACGATTATTCAACGTTTAGAACTTAATCCATATGATTATAAATTTTATGTAAATGAAATTTATCGTCAAAGAAGAAAACATCATAGTAGTTATAATCATTTATGGTGGAATTGCGGAGAATATACAATAAAATGGCGTTAGATTTAAATACATTAAAAAATAACCTCAACGATTTAATCAATAGAATTAATAATTTAGAATCATCTGCTATTCATATCGATGGTTATTTAACGTCACTCGATATTAATGAAATGGCATATTCTACTAACGAAACGATTAAAAATTTAGATGTCAATACGATTATTGTTGATGAGAATATATATATTAACGATAACAGTATCGATAACACATCTATTAAGATTAATAAACATGATTTAGTTTTTAATGATACGTTAATATACGACAATAAAAAATTAAAATATGATAACGATATGTTGTTGCCTAAATTCGAAGAATATACTGGCGACTTAGTTAAAGGCGAATATTATATCGTTATTAAAGATATTGTCAATAAGCCATATCTTATTAATTATTACGGTAAAGATTTTATTTGCGATGATTTTAAAATCGAAAACAATAAAATTATATGTGATAAATCGTATACAATAAGAAAGCGAGGTAACGCTAATGATTCAAACATTAAATAAGGATAACGTTACCTTAACCGATATTCAAAATAAAATATCTGAGATTCAAGATTATCTTACTGAATCCAAAAATACTATTATTAATGAAGTCGTCGATCTTTCTTTAGCGAATTATAAATTCCAAGATAATTATTATAAAAAGAATATATCGTCTGATTATAATGTCGGTACGGTATTTGCTAATACTATTAAAGGAAATATAGCTATCGACGAAAATAAAGTTATGATAGGCGGAAATATTCTCGCCGGCAATGTTTATAATAATAAAGAATTAATGACTGCTGGCGGTAATTCGTATCGATGGAATATATTATCGTATAATGATTCAGCTATTAATTTAAATAATACTAACGAATTATTATTAGTATTAAGACAAGGTACTAATGTATTTACTTCGTTTATATTAAATGAAGATGGTCGATATTCTGTAAATGGAATTGACTTCGAAATTCTTGACGATATGCTGTTTATCGATCATTCTAAGCTAGTTACTATATATTATCGTTAGAGGTATATAATCTGTGGAAAATTTATCATTAGATGCATTAAACGAAACGATTATGATTTTGTGTAATGATGTCGATGACATTATGACGAAATCAAAAGAAAAAGTTTCGGATTATTTAAAAACTAATGGCGTTACGAATGGTAATATAACATCAGAGTACATCCTTAAAAACAATATAATCGATATATTAAATGTTGACAATTTATTCGTAAAAGATCTACGAATAGGCGGTAAATCTTTTATGAAAAACAATATTATTACTTATGGTAATAATACGTTAGAATTAAATAACATTTTATTATCAAATGATAAGCAGGTGCTGTTTTCTGACGACACCTGCTTTACTTCTTGTTACGACGGAATTTACTCTGTATATTTATTAAAAGATAAAGCTGAAATTGTCGTATCGGCTATGTATGGCAATAAAAATATAGGCGATATTATCATACCGACATCGTTATTAAAAGAAGGCGAGAATGCTTTTAAAGGCGTTACCGTTATTAAAAATAATGACGAATGCTCGATACGTTCTAATGACAGTAAATTAATTTTAATTAATGTAATTATGAGGTAACGCTAATGAAGCAATTTATCGAACAAGCTTCATTAAACGAAACGAGTATTAAATATCTTGTCTATAAATTGAACGAAGTGATTCGTGTCGTAAACAATAAACCCGATATTCATGATTTTGAATATTGGACCGATACGATTAAACAATTTGAACAAGACGGAACTATTAATACTTATACCGATCTTCTTGAAGCTTTAAAAAAGAAACCTGATTTTAATCAGGTTAGAGATACGGTACGAGATGAGTTAATTAAATATGTCGATCAAGTTAATCAACGTATTTATCAACCTAATCTCGATCAATTATTAAGAGTAATCGGCGACGGTTTACAAGAATATATTAAACAACATGTCGACGATTATTTAGATAAAGCAACAAACGATTTACGCAATCGTTTATCTACCGAAATCATTCATTGGAACTAAGGAGATTTTTGAATGTCTAAAAAAATTGTTACCCGTGCATACTTCGGTCTTTATAACCCAGCTCGTAAAGGTTTGACTATCGATACAGATAATAATAATTCTGATAGTCAACCAGCTGTCGATAATAAAGCTGTCGAAGACGTAACAAAACAAGCAGCAGAAAATAAAGCAACATCTGCTGCTAACAAAGCATTAGCTGAAGCTAACCAAGCTGCTGTAGCTAAAGTAGCTGCCGATCTTGCTGCTAAACAAGCACAAGACGTTATTACATTCTTGAGCAAAGTTGAAGCAGCTGCTCAATATCAACCAAAAGGCGAATACGTAACCGATGCTAAAGTCGAAGAAAAAATTACGGAAGCACAAGGTAAGGCTGATCAAGCTGCCGATGCTAAATTCGCAACAAAAGCTGAACTCGAAATAGCTACAGGTGGCGTGTCTGCTCAAGATTTAAAAACATTGAAAGACGCGATCGATCTTTTAAAAGATAACCCAGATAGCATTGCTGAAATTGCTAAGAAAGCTGATAAAGATAAAGTATATGATAAAGATGCTATCGATAAATTAATTAAAAAACTTAACGATAAAGATACTGATCTTGAAAAAGCTATTGCTAAAGCAGCTACTGCCGACGACGTAGTCAAAGCAGCCGAACTTACTGAAAAAGTTAAAGCTATTGTTGATTTAACTCCGTTTGCTAAAGCTGCTGAAGTTGAAGCTACATATGCTAAAAAATCTGATTTGGCCGATAAAGCCGATAAAGCTGTTATCGAAACTGAACTTGCTAAAAAAGCTAATGCTAGCGATTTGACTCCGCTTGCTACAAAAGAAGAAGTAGCTAAGAAAGCTGATACTACGGCTCTTGCTACAAAAGCTGACCAAACAGCTCTCGATAATGTTAAAGCCGAAGCCGATGCAAATAAAGCAGCTGTCGCTGCCGAAGCTGCAGCTCGTAAATCTGCCGATACATTGAACGATGCTAAAGTACAAGGTATTGCTGACGATGTATCTAAAATGAAAATTGATGCGGCACAAGCTAAAGTAGAAAACGAAAAAGCATTAAGCCGTAAGGCGGATCAAGAAGCTGTTAATACAGCTCTAGAAGGTAAGGCTACCAAAGCAGAAGTTGCCGAAGCTAAACAAGCTGCTACCGATGCTGCAAAAGAAGCTGCTAAAGCAAATACTGCTCTTACAAGCAAAGCCGATGCTACTGCTCTCGAACCATTAGCAACTAAAGAAGCTTTAAAAGCAGCTAAAGAAGAATTAGCTCAAGCTGTCGAAGCTGCTAAGACTGCTGCGACCGAAGCCAAAGCCGAAGCTAAGACTGGCGAAGCCGTAACCGAAGCTAAGACAAAAGCCGAAGCTGCCGATTCTAAAGCTAAAGAAGTCGAAGCTGCTCTCGTTAATTACGTAACTAAAGCTGTAGCTGACGAAGCATATCAACCTAAAGGCGAATACGCTACTAAAGCTGAAGTACAAGCTATCGGTTCTTTGGATCCGACTACACTTCAATCCTTAAAAGATTTAGCTCAACAATTAGCAGGTCACGCTGATTTAACAACTGTTCTCGATAAATTAAATAAAGTATTTACTAAAGACGAAGTTAATGCAAAACTTGCGACAAAAGCCGACGTAACTGCTCTTGCTGAATATGCAGAAAAAGCCGACATCGAAGCTAAGGTCGAAGCAAAAGCTGACAAAGCTAAAGTAGCCGAAGATATCGAAGCCGCTAAAGCTGTTGCTGATGCTGCTGTTCGTGAAGTGAATACGACTGCTCAACAAGCTAAAGCTAAAGCAACTGAAAATGCTGCAGGTATTGAAGAATTAAAAACTAAAACTGATAAAGCTGTCGAAGATCTTGGCAAATTAACGACTAAAGTTAACGATCTTGCTCTTAATGGTACTGGCGGCGGTCTTGATGCACAAGCTGTTGCCGATAAAGTTAAAGAAGTAGTCGACGGTATCGTCGCTCAAGAAAAATATATTAGCGAAGCTAAACTTAATCAAAAACTTGCTGACAAAGCTGATGTAAGTGCATTGACTGCAGTTCAAACAAAAGCCGATAAAGTAGCTTCTGATTTGTTAAGCAAAGCCAACGTAAGTGCTCTTGCTGATAAAGCCGATAAATCTGTATTTGAAGCTAAAGCAACTGAGATCGATACAAAATTAAATACATTAGAAACAGCTACTGTTCCTAATTTAATTGATACTAAACTTACAGCTAAACTTGCTGGCTATCAAGAAAAAGGCGAATACGTAACTAAAGAAGCTGGCGATCGTGATTATCAACCAAAAGGTGAATATGCTACAGCTGCTGCTTTAGAAGAAGTTAAAACTAAAGCGAATGCTAATGAAGCTTTGATTAACGGCCTTGATAAAGATACTTTGGTGCATACTGCCGATCTTGATACATATGCTAAAACTGCTAAAGTAACAGAAGATATTTCTGCTGCCGTTGCCGGTCTTGGCGATGTATACGTATCGAAGAATGATGCAGATGTATATGCTAAGAAAGCTGACGTAACGACTGAAATCGGAGCGAAAGCAACCGAAATTAAAAAATATGCCGACGATACATTCGCAACGAAACAACAACTCGATAATGCAACTATCGCTGCTGGTGGTTCTGGCTTAACTCAAACACAAGTCGAAAGTATTGTCGATAATAAACTCGGAGCATTAAAAGATGCCGTTCAAACTATTGCTAATATCCAATCTGGTGTTAACGATAATAAATCTTCTGTCGAATCTATTCTTTCTGAATTAGCTAAAAAAGCTACGAAAGATGAAGTAGCTGGTAAAGTAGCGACTACCGATTTCGAAGATGCAAAACAAACTCTTAATACGGCTATTACAGCACAACAAAATGCATTAGCTGCTGCTAAAACTGCGTTAGAAAAAGCTATTAACGATGCGTCTGAAGCAGCTGTAAATTCTTATCAAACTAAGATTGATTTTGCTAATTGGGTTCATAACGTATATAGCACTGAAATTGCTCGTATTAAAGATGACATGATGACAGCTGACGAAACCGATGCTGCTATCGATTCTAAACTTGCGACTAATCTCGAAACTCTTAAAGGCATTTTCCAAGTTAAAGGTAATTACTTAACTCGTGAAGATTTAACTAATACTCTTAAAGATGGTTACATTACTAAGAATGAATCCGATCGTTTATATCAAGGCGTAGGTAACTATGCGACTATCGAATATGTCGACGATCAAATTGGTAAAAATAAAGTTAAGATCGATGAAGTAAATACCTCTATCGCAAATAAACTTGACGTAAGTGCTGCTACTAGCTTGTATCAAACCAAAGGCGATTACGTATTACGTAGCGAACTCGATACGTTAGCGACTACTCCGACTTTCACAAATGCTATTAATACAGCTATTGTCGGCAAAGGTTATCTCGATAAAGAAACGGCCGACGGCTACTATGCTCCTAAAGGTCAATATGTAACAACTGAAAATATCGAAGACGCAATAGCAACGAGTGCTGCTGTTATGGCTAAACAAGATGCTCTTACTTTCGGTTCTGGTTTATCTTACGATTCCAATACTAAAACATTAACAGCATCTGGTGTATCTGTCGATTTAAGTCCATATACTCTTAAAACCGATGCAGTTCTTAAAACTGTATATGAAGCTAAAATTGCTGAACTCGAAACAAAAATTCAACAATTAACAGTTAAGTCTGGTGCAACTACTGATCGTCCTGCTACTCCTGTAGCTGGTCAAATGTACTACGATACCGATTTAAATGCTCCGGTATTCTATAACGGTACAGAATGGAAACCTATGGTAGGTAGCGGTACTGGTGTTGCAGTCGAAGCTGACTAATTTAAATATATTATATAGCTATGTTCCCCGCCGTAATGGCGGGGATTTATATGAGGAGTATACTTAATAATGGCTGAAGTTAAAAAATTTTATTACGTAAATGATCCGGATATCATTCTTAAAGATACAAAGGGTATCGCAAGTGATCCGACAGCACGTTATTTGCTTAGCGCACATGAGGTTGTTGAACGTTTAGGAAATAAACTCGATACGATTGATTTACCTACACATGTTCAAACATATCTTCAAGCTGGCGACGGTATTCATTTCGAAGAAGTTATTGGCGAAGATTCAGAACATACGCCACATCTCGTTATTAAAAGTACTGGTGGAAGTGGCGCAGCCACGGATCTTAGTGCTTATGAAACACAAGCACAAGTAGAAGCTAAGTACTTAAAACTTGACGATATTGAAACTAAATTGAAAGAAAAAGGCTTTATTACTCAAGCCGATTTGCAACCGATTCTCGATGCTATTAAAGCATTGAAAGGTGAATAATTATTTTATTTATAGTTAGGGGAGAATAATGACATTAATAAATGCATTAGCGTTATTATATAATATTGCTCCTCAAGCAGTCGAAACATTCTTAACGATGTATACGATTATATTCTTTATGTTAATAATCGACACGTTGTTAAGATTGTTCGCTCTTACTTTTTCGAAAAAACCTTTGTGGCATTATCGAACTATTATCGATGTATTTTGGGGAGGCTGGGGACAGCAAAAATCTAGCCGCGTGTTTTATCGCGGCTTTCTCTTCAAATTATTCGAATATAGTATTTTAAGTATTTTCGCATTTTTATTAGATGTGATCGTAATACCGACAAGTATTCATATACTATATTTTCAGGATGTATTCGATATTATATCTTGGATATGTTATGGTTATATAATATTAACCGAGTTATTTAGCTTTAAGGAAAACATGAAATTAATTCGTTATAATAACGAAATTATTAATAGTCTTCCGAAAGACGTTATTGATCGCATTACCGATGTCGACTTAAATGTCGTGAAGTTTAAATTAAAAGAGAAAAAAGGTAAGAATACGAAATGAGTAAAATATTTAAAATGATGCTGTTTGAAAACGATGGACTTAGTTATACTCGTGTTATTTCCTTTACGTTATTATTATTATTAGTCGGCGTTACGTTATATCTAGTAATTACCGGACATAACTGGCAACATTACGATACGTTAGCTAATTTAACTGGCGGCGGTTCGGCTGCGACACAAATTGCTAATAAATTTATTAATAGTAAATATAATAGTGAAGTCGGCACGTATAAGGAAAAAAACGATGCGGAGTAAATATTATATTAAATGGTTAGTACTATGCGGAGCTAATATGCTCTGCATGGCACTATGCTATATAACGAATTGGTTCGTCGTATTATTTGCTGATAAGTATGGTAATTTACCTAAAATATTTAAATTATGGCAAACCTACGATAACTGTTTAGATATTGCTTGGATGATATACGAAGGAAACGTACCGAAATTTGCTCGATACGATTTTAATAAACATTATTTATATCATTACGAGAATAAAGGCGATGGATATATGATGCCAGGATATGTCGATATCCTCGACGATAATTTTACATTAAAAGAAAAATTCCAGCGGTATATATGTCGATGTGCTTGGCTATATCGAAACTGTGGTTATGGATTTGCCTATTATATTTTCGGTAAATATGTACGCTATCGCGACGTAAAAATAATTATCGATCGAAAGGATTTTTTCTTCGCGATCGATACGAGAAATAATATATTTTGTCTTAAAGACGATCGACAATGGTGTCGATATTTTAAGAAAAGTATCTATTTAGGATATAAATTTGCAGGTGTTAAAGGACGTAAATATCCATTACGATCTATGCTTGCTAATCGTATTAATCTATTTAGACTTGTTAAGTAATTAACAAGGGAAGGATTAATCAAATGAATAAATTAAAAGTTGAATCTTTAAAGGTTAACGTATTAAAAGCGTTACAATTAAAAAAGGCGAAAGCTGATAATAAATATAAAGATGATCAGGTATATATTCAAGAACCTGACGAAATGATTCAGAATTTTGAAGATATTCAAAATTTAAAAGAATCGAAACAAGATAAACTTAAAGCTGGTAATTCGATTACGATTAGCAGCGATAATGAAATTAATGCCGAAGTCGACCTTAGTCAGTATCATACTAAAACACAAACGGCTAAATTATTTATGGGCCGTGACGAAACATATACGAAAGAAGAAATTGATGAAAAGACCGGTATGAAAGGTTTACGTGCCGGCGAGAATATTTCGATTATTAACGAAAATGGAAAACCTAAAATATCTTCGACAATTGCTTATAAATTAAAAGATAAAGTTATGTCGATCGGTAATACGATTTTAGGTAAAGGTACCTCGGTTGGTGTTAATGCTTCGGCAACAGGTGAAAATAGTGTAGCTCTCGGTGCCGATTCGCTTGCTACGCTCGCCAATCAAGTATCGGTCGGTAATAGCGAAACTAAACGTATCATCAGTAACGTAGCTGACGGAGTCGAATTAAACGATGTCGTTACGGTCGGTCAATTTAATAAGAAGATCAGTGCGGCACTCGATCAATTAAATCGATTGGCTAGTCAATTATATCCAGTCGGATCTATCTATATGAATGTTAATAATGTTGAACCTTCTGCTATCTTTGGCGGTACGTGGGAAAAAATGCCGGCAGGTCGTATGCTTGTTAATAGTAGTGACGATTTTGCTTTAGGTCAAATCGGCGGCGAAAAAGAACATCGTTTAACCGAGGATGAATTAGCTGTTCATAATCATAATTTACAAACTAATATATCTTTTACTATTCCGAATACTGGTGAACATTATCATGCTATCGGCACTATTGTAGATAATAATGGTGCTTTTATTACTAGCGATAGCAATAGAAGTTATAAAAATGGTTTTAAACTTCCTGAAGGCAAATATTGGACTGGTTGGAATGGATCAAATCATGGAAATGATAGATATCCAAAAACTGATAATGAAGGATATAATTTATTTACTAGTATTAATAAACAGTCTGATACTTCTAGCGTAGATAAAGATATTAATGTTAATACGAATAATATCGGTAAAAATCAACCACATAATAATATGCCGCCATATATTGTCGTTAATATGTGGAAACGTATCGGTTAATTTAAGTAAAGGAAATATACATGTCTGAACAAATACAAAATATCTCCGAAGAAATTTTAAAATATAAAGATAAATTTTTCTTTAAAATCTTTAGTGAAGTTCTTAAAGAAAAAAAAGCACCGTTCCCTGAAAATACAAAATATTATTTAAAATTATTGTTTGATAATGCATCAACAGATCCTAGTTCAATTTCATTAAATTCTATTAAAAAAGAAAATAATAATTATATCGTATCGCTAACAGGTCCATTCGATAGCTATGTTGAAATTAACGGGATTCCGACTCATTTTAATAGTGAAGGTAATATAGTCGATTTTAGTGTACCGGCTTTAATTAAAGCTGATGATATTCTTAATTTTTATATTTCGGTCGTTAATTTTCCTTATAAAAAAGAAAAGCCGGCTGATTATACTAACGATAAAACAGCTCAGAATATGATCGACACAATCGAAGTTTCTAGTTTATTAGACACTTTCGAAAAAATCGACGAACCTGCTATCGGTGTATTAAAATATCTTAATAGCGTTGTTGCTAGTTATAATGTCGAAGCTTTATGGATTAATAAAACAGATGCTCAGAATGATATGGGTAAAGGATTTATTAGACTTACGAATAGTTCTAACGTACCGGTAAAAGTAGTATTTAATAGTCAAGAACATATTATTTTAGAAAATAATCATGTCGATATTCCGTTCGATTTAGATGAATTCTTGGAAACTTATAAAAATGCTAACTATAATCAAGCTGTCGTAAAGAATTCAGAAGGGACAGACGTATCGACTGTTGCCGTTACGAATCTTTTGACTCAAGACGAATTGAATAATATTCGAATCAATATAAATGCTGCGCTCGATAGAACTAGCGATAAAGAATTCCCGGCAAAAATGAAAGTATCTCTTATAAATCCTAAATTCTTCGGCGAAGCCGGATACTACGTTAATTTTTTAGGTTCCGTTATAAAAGTACCATCTCAAACTGAAGGTGCTGCCGGTATTTCTGTATCAAAAGCTGAAGTGTTAGCTATGGACGAAAAGAAGAATTCAGTATTCGTTTGTGATAAAGATGGAAATCCAATTGGCAAACAAATTGCTCCGACAGCTTTTGTTACTAATAACTTAAAAGTAATAAAAGCATTGATTAAATAAATAAGGAATACAAATGTCAAATAAAATTACAGAAATTTCTGAACAAATTAAAGCATTAAAAGATATTACGTTTGGCGAAATTTTTACGCAACAATTAAAAGCATCGAAAATTCCGTTTCCGGAAAAATTCGAACATTACATCGAACAATTAATCGAAAATGCTCAATTTACTCAAAATTCTAAATTAGAAGTATTATCGGCTGATAAGCAAAGTGATGGCTGGCATATAGACTTAATGGGACAACCATTTAGCTATATTGAACTTGATAATGAGCATTATAATTTCCCGGCAAATGGACGTATGGATATTGTTATTCCGTTAAAAGAAAGCGAACCATTTTTCGTCGCTAAGTATACATGGCTTCCTTATGACGAATCTTTTGAAGCTAATTATACTAAGCCACAAAATGATCAATATTTTAATAGTATTATTAATTCAGTTAGTTTCCCTGAAAAACAAGACAAAGGTACTATCGAATTTGGTTATTTGATTTATAGCAATGATAAAGATCAGTTACTTTTTATTGGTAATAATATTTATGTTCGTGGCAGTTTAGAAAATAATTATGGTATTTATGGATTACTTCCAGATTTTACATATACTATCGGTAATAAAGAATTTACGTCTGATTCTAGTGGTACGATTAATTTTACGACAAAAGAAGCTTTTGAAATTATTAATGCTTATAACGAACAAAAAGATGCATTATCAATTATTGGTAAATATAATGGTGTTTTAAAAGATCATATAGCAAAAGAACGAAATTTCGTATTCCAAAGTTCTCCTAACTTTTTAGAACTAGATGCATTTAAACCTAGCAATAGTAGTAATAGTACATATTACAATAGAACTAGTGTACCGTTAGAAGTCGAATATTTAGGTGAAACTTCTACGATTCCGGTCGATGGTTCTAAAGAATTAAATACGACATTCAATACGGTCGAAAAATTAAAAACTATTAAAGCTAATGCTACCGACAAGTTTAAAATTAAAAATACGTTTAATTATCCTTGGAATAAAGAATTTACGATCGATAGCTTAAGTGTTTTATTAGATAAAGATTATTTAATTTCTAAAGTAAACACTAATGGTTCTTTAGATTTAACTGTCGAAGTATTAGGAAATACATTTAATCGCATTAGCGATGCTTATTATTTTATGAATGATAGTTATCCTACGCCGACCAAAGAATTTTTAGAAACTGTCGATGAACATACAACAGAATTGGGTGCGATTATTAAAGATGAATTTAATTATCCTTGGAAAAAATTCTTACACGTATATAATCTCGATCAATTTTTAAATAAAGATTATATTATTAATAGTGCTAATATTTCTTATGTAACTAATACTTTAGATGGTTATTATTTTTCAAAACATTCTGATTATAGTTACAAATTTAATAATAAAGAATTAGCATTTGATAGTAGCAATCAAGCAATTCTTTCTTATAAAGATGTATATAATTATCTAAAAAACAAAGACAACGATACTCTTCTATTTACTGTCAATATTAATTCTAATTATTATAATAAGAATATCAATATCAGTGGCGCTGTTAATTTTCAAGCATTATATTCAAATTATTTCTCTTTTAATAGTAACAATACTACTATAGAAAATAAAGCTGGTATTAAAAAATTAAAAGCTTATACTGATAATCCTGATGAAGGTATTGTTTATACATTGCCTGAAGAAGAAACATTTTCTTATTATAATTTATTGCCTACAGAATTAAAATTTAAAAATAAATTTAATGATGGCCATAGTATTAGTTTAAATATTGCTGATAATGATTGTACAAATTCGATATTTTTAAATCAATATGTATATCAAATAAATGATAATGAATATACTATTAAAAATCATTTTGATAATTATTTTGTTGAAAGCAATCAAATTTTTAAATTATATAATCAAAATAACTCTGTTTTATCATCTGATATGAAACAATTTTTAACAGATCATTATAAAATTATTGTTCCTAATAGCGGTAATGAATATGATATTTCGTTTGACAATAATAACAAGTTAGTTATTGATAATAAAATAAAAAATGAACTTTTCTTTAATAATAATTTAATTGTATCATTAGAACATACAAATGATTCAAATGATGAATTTGTTAAAAAAAATAATATTCGAATTAACGATAGTGATATATCAATTAGTAATATTAATGTTATTTATAATGATTTAAAATCTTTACGTAAAGAATATGATAATACTAAAAATGGTTTTGCTTTTGAAATAATTAATACTATTATTTCATCTCAATCAGCAGAATCGGCTCAAAATTTGTCTGATATAGATATAACAAAATTTATTGATATGAAAGTATTGAAATTTTATCTTCCTGGTAAAGATAATTTTATCGAGCTTATTAATTCTAATGAAAAGATTACAGCTATCAATTATATTAAAGCATATAATAATGGTGGTAATAGCCATACTATAATTAGTTATAATACAGCATCTGAATCGAATAAAATTATCGATAAACAAGTAACTGATTATACTCATGTTAATGGTGTTTTCTATGGCTATAATGTAGATAATTTAAAGGATAAATTATAATATATGACATACGAAGAACAATTAAAACAAGTTCGTGATAACGTTATTAAAAACGTATATCCCATTATTCAACAACAAGGTTCTTCGAATACTATGATTACTTTGCATTGGACAGCTGGTCATTACGACCAGTTGTTCGATGATTATCATATATGTATCGATGGATCTGGTAATGTACATATAATGCAAGATTTAGACAATAAGGGCGCGCATTGCTATCGAGAAAATACTAATAACCTCGGTATCTCGACATGTTCGAATTATGGTTCTGAATTAAACGGTGATGGTTTCACTGGATATTCGACTTATAATCCTGGTTCAGAGCCCGTTAATGCATTACAACTCGAAGCGATGGCGACACTCGTATATTTATGTTGCGTGACATATGGTTTACCATTAAACCAAGTATTCACTCACGGCGAACGTTGTTTATTAAGACAAGATTTATACGATTACCCGGCAGAACGTTGGGATCTCGATATTCTCGTGCCAGAGTGTCATGTTCGTACTGAAGACGGTTTACATACTACAGGCGGTAACTGGATTCGTAATCGTGCTCGCGAAATTGCCAAAATGAATGGGGTCAATTATTTATAATAGAAAGGTTTTTTAATGTCTATTATTTCTGAAATTGCTCAAGGCTTAAGCTCGATCATTAAAAAAAATGACGAACTTTTCATGAAAAAAGCTGATGCTCAAAGTTTATTAGGCTCGACAAAATCTCTTAACGTCGTCACAGAAGGTGTCGATAATACAGGCGCTACCGACGTAACGGCTAAATTAAATGAGATTTTTACTAAGGCTAATGCCGAAAAATACGACGAAGTAATTTTTCCTAACGGTACTTACAAGATAGAAAATGTCGTAAAGATTTTCTGCCCAGAAAAAAAGAGTCGTTCTTTGGTCGTTAGATCTGAGAATACTTATGGTGCTACTATTTTATGCGATCATACCGATGCATCTCAAGGCGATATCGGATTTGTATTGACTCGAAATACACCGGAAGATCTAGACGATATTACTAATGCTTACAATACCGCGATTGACGGTTTTATTTTTAAAGTCAAAGATCAAGACGCAGAAGGTAGTAGTTTTAAATTTATCGGTACGAGTAATGATTTTAGTCAGTTACTATTTACTAATCTAAAATTATTAAATCTTCGTATGACTAATACTAAAGATTGTGCTGGTAATAATATCGATTTAGCTGCTCAATGTAATAACTTGATTATCGATAATATAAAAGCTAATTATGGCATGTATGCTATATATCTAGAATATACTGATGGCATAAATAATACTATAAGTAATATCGTTTCTAATAACTGTACTTTCTGTCTTTGTACATACTCATATGTCGATTTCGAAACTGTTACTCTTCATTTTGACGATACTGTCGATTTAAATAATGGTACTACGGCTAATTTTTATGCTAATAAAATATCGAATTTTAAATTAACCGGTCGATGGGCTCTTAATCAAAATCCAATGTATATTAGTGTTGGATCAAGAGCCGAGATTAGTCATGTTACGCTCGATATTACGCTTGACGATAATGTCGACCATGTACTCGTCGAGAAAAAACCTTCGGCATTTATTTATTTAACTTCACCAGATAATGCCAAGATCGAAGTTAAAGTAAGTAATCTTAAATTTGATAAATTCCAAGAAAATTTTGATAGCTGGATACAGAAGGGCACTAAATTCTCTTGGATTAATTCTCCAGAAGTATCTATCTCGCCTAACGGTATAGCGGAATATCCTGCGTTAACTTTATTTAATAATATAGGTTCTACCGATGAATATAGTTCGAGAGGTTTCCTTAATAGAAAATATGAAGTTAAGGCAGAAAATGATGCTAAGACAAGAATTTATCTAGGTTATGATAGAACTATTCATGAGCAAAATATTAGTAGTCGAGATGAATTAGCCGATGGTGAAGGTTCGGCTATTTTCTTTGGTTCCAATGGCGTTCCTTATAAAGACGCTAAAGATCATGATTATAGTAATTATACGGCTGGTGTCGCCGGCGATGTATATTTAGAATCTAAACCAAATCATTCTGGTCACTTTGGCTATGTATCGACATACAGATATACGACTAAAACTGAGTATTTAGCGACAGCGGATAAGCCTATTTCTGTTACGAATCATGGCGATAGAACAATGACTTTTGGTTTTAATAAATTCCCGGTATGGGATAACGGTACGTTAAAAGATACACCAATTACAGTCGGTAGTATGATGAACGTATTAGGCAAAGGTGGCTTTAAGGTTATCGAAGTAAATACCGATACCAAAACTATGAAATGCGAAATTCCTGAACCTTATAAAGCTGATGTTATTACTTCATTAGCCGATTTAAGTATGGAAATCTATTTCATGCCAAATAAACCTGTTAATACTATGGGTATGATGACGTACGAAACAATTCCGATTATTCATTCTGGCCCGACGGAAAAAAGACCGACTGAACATTTAGTTATCGGCCAACAATATTTCGATACGACACTCGGAATGCCAATAATCTGGAACGGTACCAAATGGATTGTTAGCGCCAGCGATGTCGACGAAAAATTAAAAGATTACGTTCGCATCGATAAGCTTATGGCAAGTGATATTACACAAGCACCAGCGTTTGCTGGACAAATAGCTAAAGTAGATAGCGCACTTTATATTGCAGAATCGACGACTAGCACTAATTCTTGGCGAAAAGTTATGTTAGAACCTAACGATACTTTGTAACAAACAATATATCCCCGTACTTAGTGCGGGGATTTTTTCTGTAATATAGTAGTATATATTTTAAATCTACGAAAGGACATATTCATATGCCAGAAACTAATATATACGATTATGAGTTCACCGTTAACGAAAGTGAGCCTAAGCGTGCTGACATGTTAAATCGGTTGAAAGACAGAGTCAAGCATGTTGATAAAAAAGAAATAATTTCGTCCGACGAATTTACCGACGGCGAATCTAATTTCGACGAAGATAAAGCATTAAGTGCTTTCTTATTGTATAAGTTATTCCCGACTAAGGTGAATCTGTTAAATAGCTGCTATACAAAATCAGAAGTCGATAATCTTCTGAACGACCTCGTTGCTAAATATTACTTAAAAGATCAGATCGACTCGATGCTCGCCAATTTAAAGAATGATTTAAAATCTTCTCTGGATACGAACGGCGATGGCCTTAAACAATTAGTTAATAGTCTTAAATCTGATCTAAGTAAACATCGTACGCTTGAGGAGATCGACCATCCCGATGCTAGTGTTACGACTCGTAAGATTCGTGATCATGCAATTACGAAAGACAAATTATCTACAGATCTACTATTAAATATCGATGCTAAGGCTAATAAGGCGGGCAATACGTTTACGGGTCTCGTAACGTTTAACGAAGGCTTAAAAATACCGTCTCTCGACCTATTAAATACGAATACGTTTCATAATATTAAATCGAGCTTAAATAATCGAGGCGAATCCGATTTAGATATCGGTACATACGACATGACTCATCAAGTAAACTTATGTTCAACTAATAACCCGGGCTGGCTCGACGCTAATCGTAATTTTCAACGTTTCTTAGTTCAGAACGATCTCGACGATATTAATAATAAAATTAATGCTATTAATACTAAATTAAATAGTAGTAGTAGTAACGGTTCTATGTATAAAATGGAATTAGAATATGTCGAAGATACTAAGATGCGCATCGAATATGTCGGATATAATTATGGTACATATATGTGCAATCTTTATCTTTGCAAAGTTCCTAAAAACTTTACAGGTATTTATTATCATACTATGTCAGAACATAATTATCAAACAGGTGGGCATGACAACGAACATACAGAAACATCTTATCAAATTAATACAAATATCGTATTAAAAAATGAACTCGCGAATGAGAATAATGCCGATCTTTTTTATTACAATAGAAATGATCGTATAAGTAATCGTCGTAGTTATGAAACTTGGACAAATATATATGAAAGATCTATGTTTATAAAAAATGGATATATTTGTATGCGTTATGGATTCCGAAATCGACCAGAATTTGAAAGAAACTTAGTCGATGTCGGAAGAAATTTTAATTTAGGTATCTATATTATTTCTTAAGATATATATACATCACATTGTGTATATTTTCTGTTAAGACCAAATGCTCTTGATGGTACGATCATAATTAATTTATTATTTTCTATATAGAAATTTCCTATAGCGCTAAATGCTGCTCCGTTTACAATTACGGCAAATCCCCACTTAGGGCTATATGCATATAAAACATTCCATTTTTCTGGCAAGTCTAATATTGCTTTATGATCTATAGTTACCAATATATCATTATCAGAACCACCATATTCACTTGTGAATCTAAATGTTGGAGCTGCTGCAATATCTTCATAAGTAAAAAATTTGTGATATATCCAATTACTACTACTACTGTTTAATTTAGTATTCTAGTAGTAATTATATCCTCTATATGATATACTAATACTATATAAAAATATTATTGTTTTCATATGGAGGATATTTTTTATGAAACAGATTACTCTAAACAATTTTTCTTCTTATATTAGAAGTCGTATTCCTGAAATTAAACTTAAATCCGATATGTTAACTTTCCTTGTCGACATGTGGCATAAGTATAAGTACGGCGAATTCCTATTAAAAGATGTCGTATATAATTACGACGACTATTTCTTTTTAACGAGTAACGTTGAAGATGATCGTATCATCTCGTATACGTTAGAAGCATATGATATTATTAACGATATAAAGAAAATTAAATATATCGAATATAAATTCATATCGATCGAACGACTTCTTCTCGAAAAGAAACCTCAAAATCAAAAAGAAGCTTATAAACTCTTTATCGATGAATTAGTATTATTACTATTAATGGGGACATCGGGTAATGATATTAGAAGACAACAATCTATCGATTAATAACTATATCGAAACGTTAGTCGATATGTATTATCCGTCGTTTAGTACGTTTTTTACTCGATTTAAAAAAAATAATATTAAAGAAATTATTAAGTACGATATCGTCGGTAATTATTTATATGAACAACCACTTCTTGGAAAATACGATATACGTAAGAAATATATCTTTATCGCCGTGATTAAATTTCTATCACTTCGTAATTACGAACATATCGACTACGAGATTCATACGTTACGCGGCGAGATTCAGACACTATTATTTAAAGAACAAGCTAAATACTTAGCTAAAGAATTTATTGGTAAAAACCGCGAAGAAACGACGTTCAACGAATTTAAAACATTCCTCAAAAAAGATTTCATAACGAACTTTCTTAGTTATAAGTAAGAGCCTTTAACGGGGCTCTTATTTTTTTTATTCTTTTTTATCGAATATATGTTCGCTATAAGGATGTAGATTGTGGTACGTATATTTTTTGGATAAGGATTATAAGTATATATATGGGAGTATACATATTCTCAGTAGCGATATATAAATGAGAAAACCTAATAAGTAAGGAAAATGGTAAATATTTTCTGAGGGAATGGTTTATCAACTAGCTTAGTTTATTGAGAAAAACCTATATATAGGCAAAACTTAGGATATTTTGCGACGGGGTAAGTGTTTTATATATATATGGCCTATCGACCAAAGTTCGCCCCCCCGCCTTTGATTCATGGTGGTGTTTGGGCTGAACGATGGTCGATTGGTCATGACCTTCATCATTGTGATGGGGTCAAGTTAATTAAGACATTGTGTAAAACAAAACACTTCCTTCACAATGTCTATATCTAATTGATGGAAGGAAAGGAAAACAAAATGAAAAAACAAATCACAGCAGTAGTAATTATCATGGCAGTAGCAGTTATTGGTATGTTCTGGTGGTTAACACCAGTACAACCAAGCAGTTATCAACTCCATATTGTGAAAGGAGGTGAGACGGTAGAAGGCATCATCAAAGATGCCAATCGGAATACGGATGTCGATTACGATATCCGTGAAGCTGCTGCAACAGCAGTAGCTGAGTCTAAGAAGATGGAAGGAGGTGCAACTGGCTATCTTATCAGACCTGGCGATAAGATAGCTGTTCCTATCTATCGTTAGTCTCACAGTCCAGCTGTATGACTATAAACTATAGCGGCTTTGTTCTGTTCGTTACTAGTAAAGGAGGTGAAGTAAATGAACAGAAATCGTCTCGTAGCTAAAGCCATCCTCGATGCTCAAGTAGCATCAGATGGCGGCAAAGGTATCCGCGAGATCATGCATATGAACAAGAATGCATGGTATCGTGGATACGATGCAAAAGATCTCTATATCGAAAAGGCATTGTCTTTGATTGCTTCTGATCGGAACAGTGCCTTTCGATATAGAGTGATTAACACAGGTGAAAATTTGCTCGTTTATTTCACCTGCCGAATTAATAACGGGCAGAAGCTTCAAGTATCCTTCCATTCTTATGGATATACGGTCGTCCGGACGAAATAAAGAAAGAATGTCTCGTTGCTGCTATCCAACCATATGGTTGGAAAAACATCGGGACATTCCGAAAGGTATACTCCAAATATTTGGAGTATATCTCCAACAAATCTTGAGCCAGCATCAGCGCCCTAATTCCGAGGCGCTAGTAATAAATATCGGAATAACATTTTTAATAAAAGCTATCTGTCGAAAATTAATTAATTAAAAAACTCGGCAGTAGATGGATAGCTAATAATAAATTAATACTGCCGAGGAGGAGTTAAAAATGAAAAAAGTTAATGTTGCAGTAAATGCTAATGAAGTAGTTATGGCTGCAGGCATGGAACTTCAAGTTCCAGCCGTAGCAAACGTGGTGAAGAAAAGTGCGCGCATCACAAAACGTGCGTTTAAATCTTTGACGACTAAGCGTCGTGAAGAAGTTAAAAAAGCTCATACTTTCGCCGCTTACGTTAAAGCACTCAAAACTGTCGCTGAAAAAGAACCAGCAGTGGTTCCAAGCGACAATCGTAAGTCGCAGAAGAAACGCGCTTTAAAAGCGCAACGTCGCTGCATTGTTGCAGCTAAGGAATTGTTGCAAGAGCAACGCTCCGCAGAATTAAAGGCTCGTGGAATGCGCCGTCAACAAGGCGTAGCATTCAAGCCGATCGGGCTAATTACCCGGGAGGTTAAGCCAATTGAAAAGGCTGCAATGTCGGTGCGGCCTAAAAATCAATTGTTAGAACATATCAATGTGCTCAACAGCACTAGATCCTTCAAGACTCGCTGTATTAAAGCGAGGAAGGTCGGACGCGATGACTTCGCGTTTGACATAACTATCACCACGATCAATGATTGTGGTGTGCTCCGTGATACGCCAACAGCATCCGGAGCAATCGTCCAAACCGGGACATTCACATTTGGGAGAGGAGGCTATAAAGAAGGAGCGATGACGAAGTCGCTAGTGCGTGATATAGCACAAGACGTTTTCGTTTTCGATTTCGGCGCGTTGAAAGGGCGCGACGTAATCGAAGCTATGAAGCTCCTTCATAGCAGAGAGGACTTTAAGGACTTGCTCCCAGTCCTCTCCAGCCCGTCGCAAATGCGTGGCAATCAATTGCTACTTTGCGATAAAGAACTCGGATGGGCAATCGTCGACAAAGTCGACTTGCTCACCGGTAAATTAACTTCGAAAGGAGGTAAACTCCCGGTAGGTAAGGCAGCCAAGCTGTTAACACGATCCGGTCAACCTAACGTTACCGGCAAGGAGCTCGAAGTAGATCTCGAAAAAGATTACTTCGTTGTGGTCGACTCCTTCAATAAGGATGATCACTTCGATGGCCAAGGGTTCCATAATCATGAATGGTTCTGCAATGGTTATGGACTTCCTTATTTCGTCGATACGTACCATCAATCCAGATTGATGTACATGGCGAAAGAAGGATCTCAGCCTTTGAATCGCGATGTAATCAATGCCTGGGGGAAGGAACTTGCTTCTGGCGATAAAGTTTACTTCTGTGAAAGAAATGCATCTAAGATTGGTCGCGCCAAGGATTACAAAAATGTTTGGATCGTTGGTAATCCAGATGGAGAATGCATTTCCGTTCATGATTTAAATGGCTGGAAAGCATCGCCTACAGAACAACAGTCTAAAGAGCAAGAAGTATTGAAGGTGATGAGCTTTACTCATAAGACACAAGTAACGATTGGTTCTCAACCGTTACAGTTCTTGATGATCGATAAGGCTCATCGCGCATCAATAGCAGAATATGCTGTTGCATGTAAAGTAAGAAACTTTGAAGATGACGTTAAAGCCATTCTTCAAGGCGGAGATACTGGTCTTGCGAGCGATGCAGCTTTAATGATCAACGCCGAGTCTGCTTTAGATAATAACGTTATCTTGGCAACTAAGATGGCAGCGATCTTAGACAAAGCTAAGAGCGTCCTTGAAAGTCCTGGTTTCAAAGGTGCGAAGGAAAGCCAACATATGTATGGTGTTTGTGATCCTACGTATCTTGATGAAAACGGCGGATTGTTACAAGAAGGTGAAGTCGTTGTTTCCGATGCTACATACAAAGCTATGAAACGCGACGACGGATTACATGCTTTATACGGCAGAGTATTCCGTAACCCTCATGCCGGAGAATCATACGAAACACGTGTACTTAGCGCATCTATGTACGCTAAACGTGTTCGCGCGATGCAAGAAAAATACCACATATTTAGTAGTGATGTGGTATTTAACGTTATCATTAATGCAATTGAAAATATTGCTGATAATTGTATTATGGTAACTGGTACAGATTACTTTAAATCTTGTACCGGCGGCAGCGATCTTGACAAAGATGCATTCGATCTTTGTTTATATGAAGATGCTGCTATCTTCAGACACAAAAAGCCTATCTCTGTTCACGTTTCTAGTGAGATGGGTGAAGATAAACAAGTTGAATGGGAAACTCATCCACAACTTGTTTATCAAGTATGGGAAAATGCCATGCTTGCAACAGAGACTAATGTCGGTGGACACGCTAACGACATTGCCAAATCTGCTGGCATTTTATCCGAAGACGAAAGCAGCAAAGAATTGTTAAACTGCCATGCTATTATCGTTAAAGATGCTAAGAAAGCACGCATCAGCATGGAAGGTAAAGATGGCGGTGACATTGTTGAAGTTCCGTACGTGGAATCTTATGACGACGAACACGACATTAAGGAAGGGGAAATTAGCAATGCTAAGTTAAACGACATTTACTTAGCATATGTACAATCAACCTTTACTTTAGCCGATACTATTAATTGGTTAAAGGATGTCGTAAGAACGGCACCATGCTCCGTTGGGATGATCATTGATATTCCGAAAACACAATGTCATGTAACATCCCAAATCGGAGAACTTCTCGAAAGAATTACTCTTTTGAGAAAGAAACATGCCCCAATCGTTGTTGAGGCTGATGGGAAATTCACTGTTGCAACATACGATTTCAAAAAAGAAAGATTTGTCGCAAGTGACAACCCAACAGTTTGCGGTGGTTTCTACACCGATGCGTCTGGCGAAACAAAATATTGCTTGTCCGACGTATTATACCGTGATATCATGGTACCGACTGCCAAAGCTATGGCCGAAGTTATGAACCGTGTAGCTCAAGAATTGGGCTACAAAGGTCGCAGTGAAGGCGAAAAGAACTTGGAAAATAAAGTTGTCGAAATGGGTAACCTTATTCTCGAAGATTGCCGCAAATCCATATTCAGCGTCGATGCTGATGGCGTAACTGTCAATAATTTAAAGACAGCTTTGCCATACGTCGCTGATATGGTAGCAAATGCCATTGGTGAAGGCAATAAATATTCCTTAGCAAAAGAAGCAGGTTTCATCTATAGCGAAAACTGCTTCGCTAAGGAATATCTCGACGAATTGGCTGAACAATTCGGCGAAGAAAAATTGTACGTGCCTGTGACTGTTTACGGCCGTGATAACGTTGCATTAAATATGTACCGCTACCATGACTTTGAAACAGGTCGTGAAGGCGAGTACGTATCTTTCTTTGATGGAATCAGTAGCGACAACTGCTTATTCTTGTCTGAGAAAATCTGCGGTCAATTCGAATTATACCGCAAAGGGAACACAGCTTACGTCATGAAAGACGTTCGCGACCGTTTCGATGCGGTAGAAACTAAAGGCCGAATTGCCTTAAGAACTCGTACGGAAAATGCTTCTGACGAGATCTTTAAACTCGTTAAATGGAATGCTTTTGCTCCTGTAGAGCAAAAAGCTGAATTTTATTTGATGAGCAGCAGTTTCGCTCGTTCTAAAGGAGCTATCTGGTATGGCAAGAATAAAGAAGCTATTGGTGATGGCTTGTTCATTCTTGCTTCTGGCAGTAATAAAGTTCCTAAAGGAACACCTATGCAAGTTTGCAAGTTTGACAAAGAAGGCGGTAAATACGTCTTTAATCAAACTAAAGAAGGTAAACTTGCTGTTAAGGTGAGCATCGATGAATTATGCTTCAACTTCATCGATGAAGATCGAAATAGCAAGAAAAATACCATCCTCTTGTTAATGACAAAACAAGGGGACGGTATCGTATTGCCAGATCCAGAAAAACCTTCAGTAGAGGAAGTTTCTAAAGTAGAGACTCCTACTACTGAAGTCGTAGCAAAGGCCGAAGACTCTGCTACGAAAAAAAGCGAATGGCTAAGCATGGATAGCTATAAGCGCGAAGAAGGCGCTATGGTTATCTGTGCGACTGGCCATCGTTCTGATAAATTAGGTTGTGGTAAGGGAGATGACTGGAGTTCTAAGTCTCCTAAATTACAACCAGTCCGCGATAGAATCGAGGAAAAACTTCGCGCTATCCTCGATTTTCAAGTCCTAGCGGGCGAAAAGAAATTTGAGTTGATCAGCGGTATGGCATTAGGCGTTGACCAACTGTTCTTTAGCGTAGGACATCAACTACGCAAAGAATATGCTGAAAAAGGTATTGCAATTATATTAACAGCTGCAGTACCTTGCATTGAACAAGACGGCATTTGGAAAGACGATTGCAAGATTTCCTATGCCGCTATGTTAAAAGCAGCCGACAAAAAAGTCCGTATTTCTAACAAGAAATACCAAGACGATAAAGGCTGCATGCAGCGCAGAAACCGCTTCATGGTAGACAACGCCGATATGGTATTAGCCTACCATGATGGCAGCGAAGGCGGGACTAAGAACTGCGTTGACTACGCAAAGAGCGTAGGCGCAGTAATTGAAAACGCCTTTGTCGCTGAAGATCCGGAGGAGAATAAATAACCCTCCGGGTCCCCCCTCCCCGTTAGCCGAAGTAAGACGTGGGAGGAACTACAATTACATATGAAGATATAGGAGTATGTTTATCATTTTAACGATAGATGTGCTCCGTATCGAAATTTTATTTGAGATTTATAAGGGATTTTCCCTGCCGGGGGCCTCCTGACGGAGAGTCCCCTGCGGGGCAAGTCCTATATAAGTCTCTTGTTGGTTTCTGGACTCCGTCCCGAAATCATTTATGAGGGTAATTTGCCCTCTGTTCTTTATTTATTTCCAGAGGAGGAAATTGTCATGAAAAAGATTACTGTTATTAGAAAAAACGGCGTTATTGCCGATGTTGTAGTAAGTGATGTTAAAGAACAAGGTAAGGACTTGTTCTTGAACCATCCACTTTTCAAAGACTTCTTTATTCGAGAAGCAGGGGTATTTGCCCCAGAAACCGAATGTTGGCGGTTCAGCGTTCCTAACCATGACGACATGGAGGTATCCATTATTCGGAGTTCAATGACTTATGGAGGTAGTGAGGGGTTATTCGAACTAGCTATGCTCAAAAATGAGCGATGTGTTTATGACACACCCATCACCAACGATGTAGTTGGTTGGCTAGATGAACAAGGTGTGTTGAATGTCTTAGAAGATGTTCAACGCATTTACGGGGAGGCATAACATGAAGTTTGTCTTATTCGGCGAAGCTATGCCGAAAACAGAATTTTCTAGTGCTGATTGCTACCATGCACTGGAGTACGTTCTTAAAACTTTCTTCAAGGATTGTATTGTCGCTGAAAATGTGACATCCTTAGAAGAAGGTGTCGTAGCAATCTGTATCCGTTCATGGAAAAACATCGGTTCTGAAGAAGAGCCGGTGTCCTATGAACGACATCCTGTATATTTATTGGACGAAGGGAGATATAATAAATTATCTCCAAGTACTCTAGCAATCATAGCTGGAGATTAGCCCCCCCGCCGGGGCTAAACCTTCTACGGGATACTATGTCGACATTTACGGCATGGTACTCCTGTTGAAGTCATGGCACTCACGTGCCGAAATTTTTCACGAGGCAATTTCGCCTCACATTCGTTATTCTACATGGAAGGAGAAAAGTTATGCCAGTAGAAACAGTTTATAATTATCATTTAATAGATGTTGATGGAGAAATGTTCTCCGTTACAACATCTGATACTACTTCCGAAGTACTCAGAGAGTACCAAGGTTATGTATTAGTCGGAAGAGAAGTAATAGGCTATAGAGCAATCTTAGCCAACTAATAATGAGGTGCTGATAAGAGATTGTCGGCACCTCATTTTAAATTTACAATTAATATTTTTTTATAAACATGAGGAGGTATATCATGTTACAACGTAATTTTATTCAATGGCTTAATGGTTTCTACGAAGAATACCCTACTACATTCCGTGTATTCTTCTTCTTAGTAGGCTGGGCTATCGGCTCCAGCATCAAAATTGCTTATTATCAACATAAGTTGAATAAGCGATAAAACATTAGTAGATTTCGCTGGAGGGTTAACTTCTGAAGTTTCCCCTCCGGGGCGAAATCTCCTGTGACCTTCTCATTAATAGAAGGTTATATTTTATTTCATATAAAGCTTTATATGGAATGCTATGAGGTGTATGTTAATGTACTCATAATACCTCCCTTTAATAGATGCTTAACAACCTGATATGCATCTCATAGCATTCGATATAAGGTTTTATAACCTTTACGAGATTGAGAGGACTCCGTCCCGAAATCTCTCATGGGACCTTCTGTGTGGAGGTCCCTTTCATACTTTTCTCCTCTTCTCCAGTAGTTAGGTCTGCTGGAGATATGAGGGCTAGATGAGCATTGACTTATCTAGCCTTGATATCTCTTGCATGTGTGTTGATGCAAGAGGAGATTTTTTCACCACGAGAAGCTCAGTCGTGGTACTTTTCAAAGAAAGGAGACATTGATATGTCTAAATTTGCAAACGTTGTATGTTATTTGTTCGGCTCCAACTCTAATGGTTGGGCACAAATGTTATCCGCTGTTGTAGCGGGTGTTCCTGGTGTCCGTGACACCAAACCTGTTAGAATTGAAACAGCAGGTAAGTCTTATGTGGGAATGGGTTGTAATGCCGTAGCCCAAATCTTGGAGTTGTTTGCCAACAAGTCCGTTAATTACGGACAGTTCACTGGTGAAGTAGTGACTAGCAACGCTGTCGCTATCCGCTGTTATTCTATCATGAAAGCTATTAAAGATGGATTAACGCCAGCTAAAGTAGCTGACCATGTTATGAAAGATGCTGACGGTCCTGAAGACCGCGAGCAGTTTAAGCGTTTGGCGATGGCAATCAAAGATTGTCAAAGCCAAGGCGTGCGTCTTCGCATTTCACGTTTGTCCCAAGAGCACAGTTACGCTCTTGAGGTGCCAGAAGGAGTAGAACTCCAAGCTGGCGATGTCATCAAATTTGACCGCGGTGTATCCGAAGACGGTATTAAGTTGGCGTATGGAGTGCAATCCAGCTACGCTTATGAAGTGGCTGAGGTCAATGATGAGCTTAAAGCTCTCAGACCAAAGAATACGCCTAACGCTAAGCACAGAATGGCTTGCGTGAATGCTACGCTGAACTTGATTCGCGAAATCAAGGCGGAAGAGGTCTCCGCAGAAGACCTCATCTAATCTGGGGGGCATTAGCCCCCTTTATTTTTATTGATAAAGGAGGAGCAAATGGCTACCTTTAATATTAAGCATTCCAACCAATCTATCCTTGATTATATGAAGGAGAAGATTACGGTTGAGTATAACGGGACCACTGAAGATATCGACGGTGGTCTTAAAGTTGAGGTCGATGATAATCACCTCAAAGACATTACCGATGCATTTAGTCGTGCAAAACGTAATACAATGTTTAGTGGTTGGGTAAAATCCGCCACTAAATTTGTAGGTCGCCAAGCCGATACCGTCAAAGATGTCGGTATCGGAGCTGTCGGCATCAGTGCCAAAGGTATCTTTGGTGCTGTTAAAAAGACTGCTGAAGTAGCAATGGGTGCTACTGCAGTAATTGTAAATGAGGGCAAAGAAGCTTGGAAAGAAGCTTCTGTGTCTGACGAGCTCAGAAACCTCAAGAAATCCTTTGGTAGTACTGGTAATGATAAAGAAGGTATCGAAATCATTAAAGATGCCACCTCAGGTAGCGAAACTGCCGGTGCAGAAGGCTAATAATTTTACCGACGCTTGCTATTAACCGTCATTAAATATTAATAGCATATAGCTCTAGTTGTCGAGGGCGAGTGGGACGACAACCTTGGGTTCTAGTTATTGTTTGGGATATTCCTAACTAGAACTAATAAGATAATTATGAATATCCAAGGAGTATGGCGTTCGATGTTTGGCGTCATATCCTTAAGGCACAAACATCAAGAATAGGGTTTAGTCTAGAGGGGCAGGGTTTGCTCTCCTAGGCTAAACCTTTATTTTTTCTTATGTTGAATATACATTTAGGTGATACTGTTGTTACAGCGTTAGCTAAATGTATATTTTTTTTATAATTCGCGAAAAGCATACCACCTGAGTACGTATGGCGTAATTCGGGTGTCAGCTTTAGCGAAAGTTCATTTTTTTTGGACACTTTTGGCAGGGGCTAATTTTTTTAGTGACTGCTTTTTTTTATCGGAACGATTACGTTTCCGATCGCCAAGAATTGTTAAGGAGCGAGCGTCAGCGAGCGACGATGTTTTAATTTTATATATAGTAAGCCCGAGCGAAGCGAGGGCATATGTATTAAGTTCTCTGTGTACTCTCTTCTAAGAGAGTAGTTTTGTATTATTTAGTATAGTATTAGGCGAGCGAAGCGAGCCGTATATATTCTTTGTTTACTTTCTTCTTAAGAAAGTAATTATTGTATCTTATTATTAGTATATTCTCTGCTATCTCTCTTTCTAAGAGAGTAGTTATGTTATTAGTATTTTATATGTATAAAGTTCTCTGTTATCTCTCTTCTTAAGAGAGTAATTTAGTTATTTATATATATGTATCATAATAGTATTAACGCAGCGAGCGAAGCGAGCGGAGTATCTATTATGTAATATATAGTGTATTCCCGATGAGCGAAATGAGCGTAGCGAACGGAGCGAGTTGTAGTGTCCTAGCGTAAGCGACGATCATAAGAGTATATGTTATATATTATATATAGGGCGAGCGACCGCAGGGAGCGAGCATATATAATATTTGTCAGCGACCGCAGGAAGCGAAACGAACGTAGTGAGCGAGTATATATATAGTCTTATAGGAGCTAGATAGGCTAATAAGGATTGATGAGTATTTAGTATATCGTGATATAGTATATCGTATTATACTATAATAGTATATAGTAAATTCTGGAGATCCTTATTTACAGTAAGAAGGAAAATTCGGACTTAAAAATCCGAGGACTATGGCCGAGGCATTTTAAGAATTTTCCGCCCGGGGATATCTATATCATATATATAAGAGAAGGAACGTAGTGACTGGTAGATATATATTATGTTAATAATATAGTGTATTTTCTGCCGTCGGTATTTTGTTAAAAGAGAGATATGTTTTTAGTTAATGTTTTTCTGTATATATTATATGTACAGGTATTAAAAACTTTTAGGGTGGATATTATAAATGTTATTAGTATATTATAGTAATAATGTTTATAATGATTTAAATCTATATTAGATATAATTTTAATGAGAGCTATTAATGTGAAGAATAGTGAGCGCCGCGAATCTATTCAGCTATTAAAATTCTTAGTCAACACGATAGTATAGTATGGTAGAGATCGTGTCGATAGGTTACGAGTGCTAACGAGTTATATGTAGAATTCGTTTAAAGAATAGTGTTATCGATGTAGCTTGCGAAGAGAAATAGTATTCTTTAGAATTCGTAACAATATATCTAATGCGTTTATGTGTCTATCAGTATATATCAAGAAAATATATACTGATGTGTGCGAATGAAGTTTACGGAATGTAGAACGCAATCAATTTTTATATATCGTAACGAAGCCGTTTACGGTTCGTATTAGTATTATATATAGCTTATGTATATAAGCGTATGTATATAATATTTAATAAGAATTATATCAAAGTATTAGAAGTTAGTAAGCGTCTAATAAGTAGGTGGTTTTTTGTTTGGGATCCGCCGTTATCTTAGTATTTCATTTACTAGCTAAGGTATTTAAAAGTCCCTTGCGTTTATTTTAGTCGAGTTATTTTATATATAGTATTATATATAATAATAACGAAGAGCCATTACTGTTAAGAATGGATATTAGACGAAATTGGGAACGGGCCCCAATAATAGTTATTAGATTTTTAATATAATAACGTTAATGGTTCGTCGTGTACGATCCTCTGCGAGTTGTTTATCTTCACAGCAGATTACGTAAGTAAGAGTTTGTAGCATTTTTAAAATGGGACAACATTTTGTTAGTATTCTTTATATATATTATATATAAACCAATAATAAAAAGACCCCGAATTAATTTCGGGGCCGTTATATGTGTATTATATGTTTCAGTAGAAGCGGTGAAACTTCGTTTCACCGGTATATTACTCATGTTTGAGTAAGAGTTAATCAAAATATTAAAAATAATTTCAGAAAATAAAAAAGACCCCGAAGGGCCATTTTTATATAAGTATTTTTTTAATGTTCAGCTATCACTATCAATAATAAATTATTGGAAGCGGTGAACTGCGTTCACCGGTATATTACTCTGTTTAGTATGTGAATTATCAAAAAATAAAAAATATTTTTTATTTAATTAATTATATATATAGCAAGCAATAAAAAACAGCCTTAGATTTTTATATCCAAGACTGCTGAATGTACTGTAAAAACGAAAGCGGTGTAACGTAGTTACACCGGTATATTACTCATATTAGGTATATCGTTAATCAATTTTGTAAAAATAATTAAATATACAGAAATAATGAATAATTGAAAGTACGGGTATTTTTAAGTAAAAAAATATCAAAAAATTAAAGTCAGATAATATCTGGCTTTTTTTAATTTTGGTGTCTGTCTCAGTATATATAGGAAACATTAAAACATAATATACAGAATGTGTATATTTATGAATACGAGCTTTTTTAAAAAGCGTTCTTCGACCATAGCTTACTCCGAAAAGTTTAAATGAAACGTCGTAAGCGTACTAGTGACGCGGGTTTTTAATAATTTTAGATTTTAAAATTATTTAGGGTTAGGAACGAAGTATATAAAAATTGCTCCCTTAACAGTTCTTATTCATCTCTTATATATACTATATATATAATAATAAAGGATTATTTTTTTTAATAGTCCGCCGTCTCCTCACGAGCGCCAACAGTATTTATTTATTACTATATATATAGGTAAAGCTATGGCTTTATTAATGCTATATATACGGCTAATTCTATTTAAAACATCTTACCTGCATAGGTAGCTCCCTTGGAGATGGTGGTTTTATACTGTAGATATTTTATACTGTACAGTATGCTCCCTTGGGGGGTGGGGGGAGTTGGTAACACTCTCTCCTTGGTTATTTTTGCCATATTTTCTCCTTGGTTATTTTTGCCATATTCTCAGTTATTTTAATTTATGACTATTAAAATCTATTAAGTCCGCAACACTTTCAGTATAGTTATTTTTGCTATGTTTTACAGTATTTCTGTTTATAGTTAAAAACAGCCTATTTTCATATTAGATGTATTTGGTCCGATGTATTTGGTCCGATGTATTTGGTCATATATATTTAACTTCTAATATATATTGTCATATTAAACGTATATAGTCAACGTAGCGTATTTAATATATATTATTGTTA
>ENA-OWND01000010-OWND01000010.1-metagenome-genome-assembly--contig:-NODE-10-length-147156-cov-16.894732_pt1 | contig 147156 bp, 125 predicted proteins | sample MGYA00245342_ERZ651119 | MGnify/ENA primary metagenome ERZ651119 (study PRJEB26857, sample SAMEA4031756) | metagenome | biome: human; feature: oral; material: saliva | place: Philippines | collected 2014... | reverse complement strand
CACCGTGGGCAAGGAGAAACTCGAGACGACCGAAGTAACGGTATCCGACTGGACAAGTAGCGCAGTCATCCCGGGCGGAGAAGCCAAGGCGAACTAAGGAACCCACCTGTCGCACTCACAGTACGGCTTCGGTCGAAGCATAAGTAAAACAGAATGAGTATATAACCCATCAAAAAAAAGCAGCAAATGTTGATCCATCAAATAAAAAAAGGAGTTGTCTATGTAGGCAAAAACAAGGGTAAGACCGTTTACTACGCATCCCCCATTGTACAAGACAAGATTACCTCCCATCAGGTGGAAAACCGTATCATCAAGGCCACGGCACTCTCGCGTGCCGATGTACGCAGTGCCATCGCCGCCCTTGCCGAGATCGTGCGCGAAGAGATACTTGCCGGGCGGTCGGTAGCTCTCGCCGACCTCGGTTCGTTCAGAGTTGTCTCGACCGGCAAACGCATGGCCACGGAGAAAGAGGTGACCGCCGATACGCTAAAAGCACCACGCATACAGTTTCTCCCCAAAATGGAGATGCGCAATCTGACCAAGAGCATGCAGCGCGTCGTGCTACGCCCCGGCGAGACCGAGCCCACACCCGAGAACCCGTTGGGTTGAACCCCGACGAAAGAACCATTTTCATTCCTCAATACGAATTCAATAACAAAAAATAATCTAGATAATGAAGACAATAAAGAGCCTGGCAATGCTTGCCGTTGCCGCACTTGCCGCTGCTGCATGCAGCCATGACAAAAACCTCGTCGCCCCCACCAACCATTTCCCTGCCGACGGCGTCATCCGCGTGGCTACCGACGTAACTCGCCCACAAACCCGTGCCGGGATGGAAACCGGCAACCTTACGACGTTCCAACTTTGCGTAAAGAACCCCGTAAGTGACGACTATTCTTACAACGCCCTAATGAAGAAAGAGGGTAGCGACTGGGTGAGCTACAACAGCGACGGCACCCAGAAGCTGACGATGCTCTGGCAGAACAAGACGCAAAAGGTGAACGTAGCCGCCGTATGCATCCCCTCGGACATCACGCTGACCGACGAGAATTGGCTGGCCACCGGCGCCACGCCCGTGAACATCAAGGTAGAAGCCGACCAGAGCACTGACGACAAGCTGAACAAAAGCGACCTCCTCTTCATGGAGAACCACGAGGTAGACCCTGCCAACGACCTGAACGCGCAAGGCAAGATGAAAGTGGAACTCAAGCACCGCCTTGCTAAGCTCAACCTCACAGTGAATCTCGGCACGCAGTTCAACATCGACGGCTCCGGCACCGCCACCAACCCCATCACCGCAGTGACCGTGGAAGGCACGAATACCGAGGCCTCATGGAAACTCATCGCCGATGAGCTGAACGGGCAGCACAATGTGCAACCCGTAAAACCCTTTGCGGGCCCCTACGCCGCCGGCGAGGGTAAAACAAAGAGTGCCGTGGCGAAGTACGAATGCATCCTCATGCCGCAGACCATCGGAGCCAACGGCTTCCAGGTGAAGATTACCATGGCAGGCAAGACGTATACATGGAAGTCCCCGGGCGAAGTCACCCTCGCATCCGATACGCAGTACAACCTCACCCTCTCCGTGGGCAAAGACGTCGTGGTCGTTGGCAGCTTCTCTGCCACCCCATGGACCGACGGCGGCTCAAGCAACATTGAGACGGAATAAAAACTTTTTGATGCAATGAAACTCAACGTAATGAAAACGCTTGCAGCGGCGGCTCTCCTTGGGGGGCTGACCGCCTGCAACAGCAAACTTGACGAAGCCCCTAGGGCAGACCAAGTGCCCGAAAATGCCGTGCGGATTACAGCCAGCATCGGCAATCCGTTTGCCGCCACCCGTTCCATGCCGTTGGGCACGGAGGAGGAGCAGGGCAAGTTCAACGTAGGCGACGAAATCTTTGTGTGCACTCCCAACAGTAGCCAGCATGCCACCTATCGTTTCGATGGCTCTGCCTGGACGCCCAAAGACGGCAAGTACCTCCTTTGGGAAGACGATCAGGTGTCTTTCGAGGCCTGGTATCCCGCCGAACTCGGCGAGAAACTATTTAATCAGGAGACATATCATCATCCAAGAGACCAGAGCAGTATAGACAAAATCGCTAAAGCAGACATAATGTACGTGACACTTTCTGACCAAGAAAAGACGAAAGAGGCGTTGCACTTTACGATGAAACGCAGAACGACACGCCTCATTGTCGAGATAGCCGGCTTCAAGTCCGAATTTCCCGGCGATGCCAAGGTAGGGAACGTCAGGTTTCATAACAAAAGCAACGCAAGCGCCCCTCAAAGAACATACATACCCTATGCCAAGGGCGAGGGCAAGACGGGCAGCACCTACACGGTGCTCGTTCCCGGTGATGCTGCGTACAATATGATTTCCCTTGAAGTAGGCGGTAAAAAGATGACCGCCAAGCTGTCGGAAATTACGTATGATAGCGGCAAGAGCTACACCTACCGCCTCACCGTGGGCAAGGAGAAACTCGAGACGACCGAAGTAACGGTATCCGACTGGACAGGTAGCGCAGTCATCCAGGGCGGAGAAGCCAACCTAGCCAAATGGGATGGGGTAACTACGTCGCCCGTAACTCCCGATGCCGACGGCAAGACCTATAATATCAAGAGCCCGGAAGAGTGGCTATGGCTTTGCGAACAGATAGGCAACAAAACGATTCCTACGAATGGACTGACTATCAATCTGACCGCAGACCTGGATTTCGGCGGGCACGAAATGTATCCCTTGGGATATACGAAAGACAATGCAAGTGGTAAGGTCGTTGGTTTCTGGGGTACGCTCAACGGAAACCATCACACGATCAAAGAATTGAAAATGACGGAAGGCACCTATAGGCATCTCGGTTTTATCGCTCAATTATGTCCGAACTCCACGGTTAAAGACCTCACCGTAGAGTGCAACATCAAAGGAAATTGTGACAACACCGGTTCAGAAGCCGTGACTATCGGAGGAATAGCCGGCAACAGCATAGGAGGTACCATACAAAACTGTACGGTCAAAGGGACTGTATCCCCCGATAAGAGAGCTGTCTATATGGGAGGTGTCATCGGCTATTTTTACGGAGGGACCATGACAAAATGCTCGAACTATGCCGAGGTGCTCTCCCTCTCCGACGAAAACAGGGTTACGGGAGGCGTGGCCGGATGTGTGGGCGATCTTTTGCTGCAAGGTTACGATATGCCCTCTTTCATGATAGCCTGTGTCAACTACGGCACCCTCTCTGTACGTGGAGACGGACGAGCCGGAGGGATAACGGGAGAGGCCTCATTTAATACGAATAAACCGAACGACGTCCGAAGCGCTTTTGTAGCCTGCTATAATGTCGGGGATATAAAGGTGGTGAACGGTGCAACTTATACAGGAGGAGCATCAGCGGGATTGTGCGTAGCACCGTCTGAAAAGAATACGGAACTTTACGGTTGTTTCAATGCCGGCACTCTTCCACAAGACGGAAATCCCGGCGTAAGCCAAAGGAAACCGTATGGCAATGGGGTCTTTGCCCTTTCGGATGCTTCGGACAATTTGCCGGCCTCTGTAGGGATAGCCGATACAGGGATAAACTGCGGAAAGAAAACGCGTAGCGACCTGAACTCTTCGGAGACGGTAAAGGCAATGAACGACGCCATCGAGGCCTTCAATCGCAAAGTACCGGCTCATACCTGTAGCTCCCGATTCAAAGTAGGACCCTCTTATCCGATTTTGGAATAGTATTTGCAACTTGAACATCCTTAAAGGGAAAAAGAAGAGTCGCGTCATTGCTCAAAACAGAGCTTGATGCGGCTCTTCTTAGGTTTTGTAGTTATAATCCGTAACTTTTCGGAGAGGCTTTTTAGTTTTGATGCCCCCCCTTTCGAGTTAAACGGAGATTGTCGTCGGGTTCAATCAACCCCCGAGAAAGAAGCACAACGCAGCATAAAACGACACAAAGCAGCACAACGCGGCACATTTTGGGCAGGGCTATTGCACGGCGCAAAATCTCGCTTTACCTTTGCAATGCAATCCACGAGAGAGAGGGCGCTCTCTAGCACAAGTGGGAATAGGAGCAACAAGCCATACTACAGAAGACTCTCCCCCTAATCTACATTGTATTTTGTGTAGAAGAGGTGAGGGCAAGATGCTTTGAAGACAATGCCGGCTTACCCCTATCAAAGACGCATTCTTTAGTACTACGCCACACTCCATCCCCACACCCCCTCCACGAGGAGAGCAAAAACATTTTATTAACTATTTATTCCAACAGAAGTTATGTCTGTAAATTATCGTGTGGTCCGTCGAACCCTTAACTTCGACAAAGCGAATCCCAAAGAAGTTGTTGTCGCTCAAACCGAACCGCGTGCCACCACGGGTCTCGAAGATCTTATCTCGCTCATCGGTCAGATCTCTGCCATCTCTCGAGGCGATGTACTCAGCGTTATCAGTACACTCACGCGCCTCATTGCCGACGAGCTGGCCAAGGGCAATATCGTAGAAATAGGAGAATTGGGGCGCCTCCGCTTCAATATGCGTAGCAAGGCCGCCAAGAGCGTCAAAGAGTTTACGCACAGCAATATACTCACCCCTACGCTGCACTTCTTGCCCGGTATGCTGCTCAAAGATGCGCGCCGCCGTATCCGCTTCACCCTTGTTGACGAAAAGGGGAAATCCACAGAGGGCAAAGGGAAGCCTACGACCCCTCCCAATAGTGGTAGTGGTACCGGTTCATCCACTGGAGGAGATGGGAACGAATAAACTCTAACCTTACTCTCGTCAACTCTAACTAAGAGGGGGCAAAGGTCGGCTCCTCCCCGTGAAAAGGGACTCCACTTTTGCCCCCACCTTTTATTCTCATCCCCTCCTCTCGTAACAAAACATGGAAACTCTACGAGGAGGGGACACTATACTCCATTAAAAACGACAACACGTATATGAATGTACAATATATTGTAGTGCATTGCTCTGCCACGCGCATCAATCGCCCCTATAAGGTGGAGCAGTTGGAGCGCGATCACCAAGCCCGAGGGATGCGCTCTGCCGGTTATCATTTCTACATTCCGAGGAATGGTATTATCATTCCCCTCCGCCCCCTCAATGTAATTGGGGCACACGCCCGAGGTTATAACCGCAAAAGCATTGGGGTATGCTACGAGGGCGGATTGCTCAGCGACGGCACCCCCGGCGACACGCGCACCCTAGAGCAAAAAGGAGCCCTTTTGCTACTCCTCAGGATGCTGCGCAGATGTTACCCCCAAGCACGCATCGTGGGGCATCGCGATCTTAGCCCCGATCTCAATAGAGATGGCAAGATTTCTCCCAACGAGTGGACTAAGTTATGCCCTTGTTTCGACGCGAAGGAGGCGTATGCTCAGCTATGAATCGACCCTCTTTCCAGCTTTGGTATGCCGCCGTCACTACCCTGCTCGGCATCGTACTGCTCTTCTGTTCGTTTTATGCACCTCCCGAGGGGGAGATCTCTCCTACCGTAATGGTGGCTTTTGGCGAGATCTGCACCTTTGCAGGAGCTCTGATGGGTTTGGATTACAAATGGCGCAATCGAGACCCTAAATAGTACGAAACAAAGATCCTCTTTATACACAACACGACCCTCCGACCCTCTCTATACGGGGTGTAGGAGGGTCTCTATCTATCTCTCGAGACGCCCTCTCTCCTTCGCATAATATACTTACAAAAAAGAGGGTACGAAGCTCCCAAAATTGCTACCTTTGCCTTGGTTACCTACCCAAAAGAGAGCCCGAGGAGCGGAGGCATTTACCGATCAAATTCTACCTCCCTAGGGCGAGGCTGTAACCTAGCCGGAAGCTCTCCGAGGGAGGGGTAAAACCCGATTCTCTACATAAGGAATGCTGTTCTCTCTCCCTAGAGAGGCGTGCATCCACCCAAAGTTCTCCCCACCCTTTCTAAATATCCCAGAGAGGAGAGAACACAACGAGAAGTTTATTTATTCGCTCTTCTCCCCCCACCCCACACTAAGACAGTGGGGGAAAAGAAAGAAGCGTATGTGTATATATTTTATTATCTATTTATGATGAATTGGAAGATTAGGAAGCCGACCCCACAAGAGGAGCTGTGCTATAGCTTAGAAGCTCGCCCCTATGCCACCCAAGAAGTTGCTCTCAAATGGTTTAGCATCGAAGGGAACATTACCAGCAACCCCAAGCAAAATGCCGTGCGCAATATGCGCAACTACATCAAAAGACATCGCGACCTGCAAGAAGCCCTTGCCCGTGAGGGGTACCGCTCGTACATGCGCAGCCTATCCCCCGTGTTGGTACAGCTCATTGTGACTCATCGCTCCAAGATGAAAGTGATCATAACCCCTATCGGTTTGGAGCATAGTTAGATTCGCCTTTGTAGGAGGCATGGAGGTCTCTCTCATTGGCAAGAAATTGCTACCTTTGCAAGCGGAGTATTCCTCTCACAAATTAAAAGAGATTCGAAGTAATAAAAAGCAATGACAGACGATTCGTTACCGCCGCAGACTTCAGACGATAAGTCGCCCATAGGCATAAAGTGCAGCGACCCAACAAGGCGAGAGAGCGTCTATCATGCTATTACGCTCGCCTCATTATAGATAGGAGGAGGGCTGAGGGCTATCCCAAGAGAAAGCCTCCCCACAAAAGCTCTCTCCCCCAAAGATGAATCTATAATTAGGGCTCCGAGCCTGCCCAATGCCCTGCCCTCTAAGGGGAGAATGAGGCATTTATTCTTATCGTCTACGCACTTTACGACAAAAAACGTGCATTCCCTTCTCACGAAAAAAGACTATGCGTAGATACTTTTACCCCGAAAAAGGCTTTGTTGAGACCGACACCCTACACGAGGGTTGCTGGATGAAAGTGGTAAGCCCCACAACAGAAGACCTCGACTTCTTGACCAACGACCTAGGCATCCCCGAGTCGTTCATTGCCGACATTGCTGACGCCGACGAGCGTCCGCGTACGGAAGAAGAAGAGGGCTGGAACCTAACCATTGTGCGCATCCCCATCGTGGCAGCCGACTCTGCCACGCCCTATACCACCATTCCTATAGGTATCATTTACTCCCCCGAGCGGCACATTATGATAACGGTGTGCTACCATCGCACGCAGTTGATGCCCGATTTTATCGGGCACAACCGACGCAAAAAGATTGTGGTAACGAGCGAGACGGATTTTATTTTCCGCTTGGTACACAGCTCGGCCGTATGGTTCCTAAAGTACCTCAAGCAGATAAGTTCGCTTATTATGGAAGCGGAAGAGGCTCTCGAGAGCAGCGTGCGCAACGAAGACCTTTTGCAGCTCATGAAGCTCCAAAAGTGCCTCGTATACTTTAGCACCTCCATCCGAGGCAACGAAGCGGTTATCAACAAGTTGCAGGGGAGCCGACGCAGCATCGGATACGACGAAGACCTTGCAGAAGACGTTAGTATTGAGCTCAAGCAGGCCTACAATACCGTGACCATCCATGCCGAAATCCTAACGGGGACGATGGATGCTTTTGCCAGCGTTATCTCCAACAATGTGAACACGATCATGAAGCGTATGACCAGTGTTTCCATCCTTCTCATGCTCCCCACCCTTATTGCCAGCCTATACGGGATGAACGTGCCCAACGGGCTGGAGCATTCTCCCATCGCATTTTGGGGGTTGGTAGTTATTGCCGTTGTTATCTCGGTAGGTGCCTTCTTCCTGCTCAAACGCATCAAATGGTTTTAAGACAATAACAGAAAACGAATACACATATATATGATCACGATCAACGACCTCTGCATCCAATTTGGCAAACGCATCCTATTTCAGGATGTCAATCTCAAATTCACACCCGGCAATTGCTACGGTATCATTGGAGCCAATGGAGCAGGAAAGTCTACTCTACTTCGTGCCATTAGTGGGCAAATAGACCCTACTCGTGGCAGCATTTCTTTGGGACCCGGCGAGCGTCTCAGCGTACTTAGTCAGGACCACTTTGCCTTTGATGAGTTTACCGTCCTCAACACCGTTTTGATGGGACACAGCACCCTATGGGAGGTGATGGAGGAGAAAAATGCCATCTATGCCAAGGAAGATTTTTCCGACGAAGACGGCAATCGTGTGGCAGAATTGGAAGAGCAATTCGCCAACCTAGACGGCTGGAATGCCGAGAGTGATGCAGCAGCCCTTCTCAGCGGACTCGGTATCAAAGAAGATCTCCACTACCAACTCATGAAGGATATCAGCGGTAAGCAAAAAGTGCGCGTGCTCCTTGCCCGTGCCCTCTTTGGTAAACCCGATAACCTTTTGCTGGACGAACCTACCAACGACCTCGACCTCGATACCGTAGGATGGCTCGAAGATTATCTTGCAGAAACAGAGAGTACCGTACTCGTTGTGAGCCACGACCGTCACTTCCTCGACGCTGTTTCTACCCATACCATTGACATTGACTTTGGTAAGGTGCGCCAGTTTGCAGGGAACTACTCCTTCTGGTACGAGTCTAGCCAATTGGCTCTCCGCCAACAGCAACAGCAGAATAAAAAGAATGAAGAGAAGCGCAAGGAGCTCGAAGAATTCATCCGCCGCTTTAGTGCCAATGTGGCCAAAAGCAAGCAGACAACCAGTCGCAAAAAGATGCTCGAGAAGCTCAATATCGACGAGATTGTGGCCTCCTCTCGCCGCTACCCCGGGATTATATTCCAACCCGAGCGTGAGCCAGGCAACCGCATTCTAGAGGTCAAGGGGCTCACCGCAAGCATCGAAGGGCAAATCCTTTTCCAAGACCTCAACTTCAATGTGGAGCAGGGCGATAAGATCGTTTTCATCAGCCGCGACCCTCGCGCCATGACAGCCCTTTTTGAGATTATCAACGACAATCGAAAAGCCGACTCGGGTACATTCGAATGGGGGCAAACCATTACCAAAGCCTACCTCCCTCTGGATAATACCAACTTCTTCAATACCGACATGAACTTGATCGAGTGGCTCGGGCAGTTCGCTCAGGACACCAACGACGTCTATATCAAGGGATTCCTCGGGCGTATGCTCTTCAGTGGAGAGGAAGTTAATAAGAGTGCTTCGGTACTCTCCGGGGGAGAAAAGATGCGCTGCATGATCTCCAAAATGATGCTTCCCCCGGGAGCTAACGTACTCGTACTAGATACCCCCACCAACCACCTTGACCTAGAGTCCATCCAAGCGTTCAATAATACGCTCATCGGATTCAAGGGGAATGTCCTCTTCAGCAGCCACGACCACGAGTTTATTCGTACCGTTGCCAATCGTGTAATTGAGCTAGGCCCCAAGGGCAGCATTGACAAGATTATCAATTACGACGACTATATCAGCGACACCTCGCTACTCGAGCGTCGTGAGGCTATCTATTAATCATCAAGAATGCCATATCCTATGAAAAGAACTATCCTCAGTCTCCTCGCGGCCGTTTCGCTTGCCATACCCGCGTATGCAGCAGGCTATAGCGATGGAAATCCAACCCAACAGACTCCTCAATCCTCTATGATGACTCCGGAAATGCTCCTTACCATGGCTCGGATAGGAGGCTTCTCTCTCTCCCCCAACGGCAAACAAGTTGTGTACAGCGTGAGCCTACCAAGTATCCAAGACAACAAGGCAAAGACGCAACTTTTCCTTGTCAATAGCGATGGCTCGGGGCGTAAAGCTCTTACCGATGGCACGCGCACAGCCATCTCTCCTCGCTGGATCGAAGGAGGAAAGCGCATTGCCTATCTTACGGTCATTGAGGGCGAAATGCAACTTGTCAGCATCCTACCCGATGGCTCCGACGAGCGTCAAGTAACTCGCATCCTCGGGGGAATCACCGGATACCTCTACAGCCAAGACGGCAAGCAACTCGTATATACGGCCGACATCAAGCTCCCCAACGAAGCGAAAGATCGCAACCCCGACCTCGATAAAATCTCGGGGCGTGTCATTACCGATCTTATGTACAAGCATTGGGATGAATGGGTAGAAACCGCTCCGCATACCTTCGTTGCCTCTCTCGCTCAGCAGCCCATTACACAAGGGAAAGACCTGCTAGAAGGCGAACTGTTCGAGGCTCCCATGAAGCCCCACAGCGACGAGAGCGACATCGCCATCACCCCCGATGGCAAGGGTATTGCCTACGCCAGTCGCAAAAAAACGGGCTTGGAATACAGCATCTCTACCAACTCAGACATCTATTACTACGACCTCACAACCGGTACTACTACCAACCTAACCGAGGGCATGATGGGCTACGATACCCACCCCACCTTCTCCCCCGATGGTAAATACATGGCATGGCGTAGTATGGAGCGCGATGGCTACGAATCGGATCTGATCCGCCTTTTCCTCCTCGATAGAACTACGGGCGAGAAGACCTATCTCACCGAAGGCTTTGAGTACAACGTAGAGCAACCCACGTGGAGCCAAGACGGCAAGAGCATCTACTTTATTGCTTGTGTAGAAGCCGAGTCGCACCTATACGAACTCACGCTCAAGAATAAAAAAATCCGCCGCATCACCCAAGGGCAGATGGATTATGTAGGCTTCGATCTACAAGGTACGACGCTCGTTGCAGCACGCCAATCCATGCTAGCCCCAACCGACCTCTACCGTGTTGACCTCAAAAAAGGAACGGCTACGGCTATCACCAAGGAGAACGAATCGACCCTCGCTCAGCTGGGAGACGTTCGTTGCGAAAAGCGTTGGATGAACACCACCAATGGCGAAAAGATGCTCGTTTGGGTACTCTATCCCGCCAACTTTGATGCAACAAAAAAATATCCCTCGATCCTATATTGCCAAGGAGGACCACAGAGTACCATCAGCCAATTCTGGTCCTATCGCTGGAATCCTCGCATCATGGCGGAGAACGGATATATCGTAATTCTCCCCAACCGTCACGGCGTACCCGGATTCGGTAAGGCATGGAACGAACAGATTAGTGGCGACTACGGCGGTCAGAACATGCGCGACTACCTAACAGCTGCCGACGAAATGAAAAAGGAGCCCTACATAGATCCTAACGGGATGGGCTGTGTAGGTGCCAGCTATGGAGGCTTCTCGGTATATTGGCTTGCAGGTCATCACGAAAAGCGTTTCAACTGCTTCATCGCCCACGCCGGTATCTTCAATTTGGAAGCTCAGTACCTGGAAACGGAGGAGAAATGGTTTGCCAATTGGGATATGGGAGGTGCTCCTTGGGAAAAATCCAATGCAACCGCACAACGTACCTTTGCCACCTCGCCTCACCTCTTCGTCGATAAATGGGATACGCCCATACTTATCATTCACGGAGAGCGAGACTACCGCATCTTGGCATCACAAGGGATGATGGCTTTTGACGCAGCTCGTATGCATGGCGTTCCCACCGAGATGTTGCTCTATCCCGACGAGAATCACTGGGTGCTCCAACCCCAGAATGCGGTACTTTGGCAGCGCACATTCTTCCGTTGGCTAGACCGCTGGCTCAAAAAATAATCCTTTATAAACGTACAAACATGGGGCGTACCAAGATTTTTTGCTTGGTATGTGCCTCTGTTTTTTTATTCCTATGATTAAGAATATCATCTTCGACTTTGGAGGAGTACTTGTCGATCTTGATAGAGACGAAGCCGCCAGACGTTTTTTAAGCCTCGGGGTGCACAACATAGAAGAGCTACTCGATCCCTACCTACAACGAGGGATTTTTCTAGAGCTTGAGCGGGGTACCTACTCTGCCTCTCGCTTCGAGGATCTCCTAAACGAACAGTATCATCTCTCCCTCACACATCAGCAGGTAAGCTGGGCGGTGCAAGGGTTTATAAAAGAGGTTCCTCTCTATAAGTACGACTATCTCCGTGAATTGCGCAAAAAGTACTACCTCGGAATCCTAAGCAACACCAACCCCTACATTCTCGAAATGGTAGAGGCTCCCGGCTTCCTTCCCAATGGAGGTTCGCTCCCTCAAATGGTAGATCACATCTACGCCTCCTGCCGCATGGGACTTCTCAAACCGAGTGCCGAAATATACCAAAAGATGCTCTCCGAAGGGCAAATGAAGCCCGAAGAGACTCTCTTTGTAGATGATGGGATAGCGAACGTAGTGGCGGCTCAAGCTCTCGGCATCCACTCCCTTCTCGTAAAAAATACCGAAGATTGGCACGACGCCCTGCAAGACTTGCTCAATCAGCCAGGCGAGTAATACAATAACTCCCTAAGGTACAGACTAGTAAGATATAAGCAAGAAAAATAATTTCGCTCTATCAGATCTAAAATAGTTGCATATCAAAAGTTTGTAGTAACTTTGCAGGGTATTTGCTGGAGTTACCCACAAAAGGGGGTCGTCTGGCAGTTTTGTGTATCCACATTTGAGTGAGAATATAGAACAAAGAAATAGTATTATTAATCAAGAAGAAAATGAAAAAGGTATTTGGTATCATCGCTCTTTCTATGGCTCTTTTTGCCTGCGGTGGCAACAAAAACGAAGAAACAACTGACACAACTGCTACTGTTGTAGAAGAAGTTGTAACTCCTACTCTTCAAATGGGTGAATGGAAGGCTGGTGAAGTATCTCTTACCCTCAACGAAGATGCGTCTTTCATCTTTGTTGAAGGTGAAAAGAAAACTGAAGGTACTTATGCTTTCAACGCAGAAACCAAGGAACTTACCCTTACTCCTAAAGAAGGTGAGCCTATGGTTTTGAACCTCACCGAAGCTGGTCTTGAACCTGCTGTTAAGGAAGAAGGCGCTGCTCCTGTAGTATTTGTAGCTCCCGCTGCTGAAGAAGCTCCTGCACAATAAGAAAGGAATCTAATCACCCTCTGTCTCTCCACTCTGAGAGACTTGGGAAAAGATAAACTTTAAGCGACCGCTACTCCTCTCTGTGAGGGGTAGCGGTTGCTCTTTTCTAGGGAGAAGATAGACGCCCAAACCCTTAGCGAAAAAAATCTACGCCCTAAGGTGTACAATATATAATCCATATTTTGTACTTTTGCAGCGGAAAAGGAGAGAGGGCATTTAGGCCCGTAGGATAATCTCCACAGCTCCCAAGAGAGGGGCTGATTTCGATAATAGGAAAAAGAAGGGAGCCCATTCCCAAAAAGCCGAGGTGAACGCTAGTGGTCTATATGCGTTAGACACGATCCGTAAACATCGCGAGGTAAACAAAGAAGGGGCTCTACATTGGAAAGGATAATTTTTAACAAATCAATCATTATGATGAAAAAGATGATGGGCATCGTTGCCCTCTCAATGATGCTTTTTGCCTGTGGTGGCAACAAGAATGAAGAAGCAACAGACACAACTGCAACTGTTGTAGAAGAAGTAGTAGCTCCCGAACTCCAAATGGGTGAATACAAGGCTACATTCCCTATGGCAGACAAGGGTACTGCTGAAGAAGCTACTCTCGTAATCAAAGAAGGCAACCTCTGCGACTACAAGACTTCTACAGAAGACCTCAAGGACGTTCCTTACACTTTTGCTGAAGGCAAGCTCACTTTTGCTGACAAGGCTTTCGAAGTAGAAAACGGTATGATCTACATCCTCGATCAAGAAGGTAAGCGTGCTAACGTAGAAGGTTCTCAAGAATACATCTTCATGCTCGTTCCTGCTGAAGCTCCCGCTGAAGCACCTGCAGAAGCTGCTCCTGCAAAGTAAGAAACCCAACAAATATCCCCTAGCCATCTAGTTGGGATAAAAGGTAAGTCGATCGCTGCGCCCTTGCACTATTAGGGCGTGGCGATCTTCTATTTATGGGGGCACCTCTAGGTCCTTCGGAGCCGAACGTAGTAGAGAATAGACCATTCTCTTCAGATCTCTTTTATCTCTCCACTTTCCCTCGGGGGCGAAGGGACTAGGGCACAGCCCTCCGAGACAAGAGAAAGAGACTGCGGAGAGAGCACTTCTTTTCGGGCAAAATCCGCCCCGATCTTAGCCAAAAACACCCGGAGACTTCGGCCAAAAACTTTTTCGTTTCTGCCCCACTCCTCTCCAAATCTCAGCCATCCTCCCCCAAGAAATCACCCTCCTACACCACACCACCGTCTCTCCCACACATCCGCCCCACACAAATCAGGGAGAAAGAAGCCACAACAATGCCCTCCTCTACTGCAACTCGACCCTCTCTCCCTCTTGCCCCCTCGGTAGAAGTTCTTACCTTTATAGACAAATACAAACAGCACTATAGCAAATAAAAACTTGACGAAAGTCAAGGACAAACGCAAGGCGATAGACATTGTAAAACTAAACGCAGAGGTGGAGCAGTCCGAGAAGCGAATAGATGATTTACGAGCTGATATTGACGAAATCGCAAAGGAGTTGGAGGCATGAAAGATATTCATAAGTTTGAGAATAAGCAGGTACGTTCTCATTGGGACGCCGAACAAGAAAAGTGGTACTTCTCTATTGTAGATGTAATTGCAGTATTAACGGATAGCCCCAATCCACGTAAGTACTGGAGTGTCTTAAAAACAAGACTAAAGAAAGAAGGCAGTGAGTTGGCTACAAATTGTAGTCAACTGAAAATGCAGTCTGCCGATGGCAAATATTACAATACTGATGTGGCTGACACAGAACAACTTCTCCGCTTGATACAATCTGTACCAAGCCCCAAAGCTGAGCCTTTCAAACAATGGCTAGCCAAGGTGGGAAGTGAACGCTTAGACCAGATACAAGACCCTGAACTTAGCATCCAACAAGCCTTGCAAGACTATCGTCGTTTGGGTTACTCAGAAGATTGGATTAACCAACGACTCAAAAGCATAGAGATTCGCAAGGAACTGACCGATGAATGGCTACGGGTCGGTATTGAAGATAATAAGGATTTTGCCTTATTGACTAACATTCTCACAAAGGCGTGGTCGGGCAAGACGGTAAAGGAGTATAAAGCGCATAAAGGATTGAAGAAGCAAAATCTGCGTGACAACATGACTAGTACCGAACTTATCCTCAATATGCTAGCTGAAGCCTCCACTAAAGATATTTCTCAAGCCAACGACCCCAAAGATTTTGAGCAAAGCAAGACAATAGCCAAGCAAGGGGGAAATGTGGCAAAAGTGGCTCGCGAGGAATTAGAAAAACAAATTGGCAAAAGCGTGATAAGCAGCGATAATGCTACTACACTGCGCAAATTAACCTCAAAGCCTCAAGAAGATAAAGAATAACAAACAACATATACCATGTCTTTTATCGAGCAGCTACTTGAGGGGTGGAGGAGGAGTGGAGACCTCTAGGCAATGTTGCAGAATTAAAGCGTGAAACTTCTGAAACTAGATTTCAGAACAATACTCTGATTATCAATATTTCATACAAACTCACTTTATGATGGAACGAGATAGATTTATATTCAAAATTGACACTACAAACCCCATCCCATTAGATGATTTTACTAGTGCAATTACTGCTATCGGAAATGAATACTCACTTTTCCACAATGGTTATCAAGAACTCAAAATATCAAAAGTTAGAGAAGGATCCTACGAGATCGAATTTTTAGCTGTTGCATATGCGGGGCTTTTTACCACAATAGAAAACGTAAACAATGTATTTGAATTTATAGCCCACATCAAGAGAATTATATCTCTCATTCTGAGACAGGGAAATACAGACGTGGAAATCCCAAAAGAAACGGCTCTAAACGTCATCAAAATGATTAATCCTATCATCAATATCAACAATAGTACTATCAACTTCAACTCACCGGGAGAATCAACTTCTATCACAAATACAGAAGCTCTCACAATAAAAGAATATGCTGAAAGGATATGTAAACGCTCCCAAAATCAGACTAAGAATCTGTATCACAAAGTCCTCTTCTATTGGCATCAAGCCTGTTTTGACGAAAAGAAGCCCAATGTCGGCAATAAAGGAATTATAGAAAGTATTTCATCTGCAGCTATTGGTGTCATCTTTCAAGATGATGAATCTAAGACAAAAGAAGAAATGACAACATCTTTCGATGGTATTGATTGGCAAAAACGAGGCTATATTATTGATGTAGAAGTAATGTATAGAGGGAATGCTATCGTTAAATACAAAGTCTTACATAACTACATGCAGGATAGCGTCCTCCCTGAAGACTATACTTCTAATCTCTTTTCGACACAATAAGACACAGCATAGAAATAGCCCTAACCTTTATACTCTTATCACATCTTTTTAGTATAGGAAAGGCGCTTTCCCACATTCCCAAAGGCAAAAGTTGTCAGAAGGACTTCTTTTGGGAGGGAGTTTTAGGGAAGGAGAGAGGGGGGCAGTGTCCCTTTTTATGGGTATTGCAGGGTTAGAGATTAGTCACTAACTTTGCACCGACGACATCAAAAAAGACGTTGGTCTGTGGACGGATTTGCGGAGCTTGCAACCACAAGAAAAAATGCTAAACCTTTCCACCTCTCGCGTGACAAAGGCTATGCTACGCTGCTCTTCGCCTCTTTTTTCTCAAAAAAGAGAAATTGCGAACTAGGGGTTTCCCAAAAAGAGGGAACAAATAGACAACACTGAGCAGTATCTTTGGACAACTCCTAAGTAAAACCGATGCTGAGAGAGTAACTTGTTTTCCTCTTCTCACTCTCCACAGTAAGACATGGGGAGTTTTTTGTTGCCCGAGTGAGAGCCTAACCTCTACCTTATACAACCGAAAACCCATGGGGCTGCAAAGCGTTGTGTGCCACCACTCCAACAAAATCGGGTGTCTGTCCTTGCGAAACAATCAATATTAGACTAATCAAAAAAGAAAGTATGAGTTACCTCTTTACATCCGAATCCGTATCGGAAGGTCACCCCGACAAAGTCTGTGACCAAATTGCCGACGCCATAGTAGATAGCCTTATTGCCGCCGATCCTCAGTCCAAAGTTGCCTGCGAAGTGCTTGCTACTCGTGGACAAGTGGTACTTGCAGGGGAAGTTCGCAGCCAAGGATATGTAGATATTGATGCCACCGTGCGCCGTGTGGTAGAAGGTATTGGGTACAACCAAGCTGCCTATGGATTTGACGCCCATAGCTGTGGTATTCTCTCGGCAATACATGACCAAAGCCCCGACATCAATCGGGGGGTAGATCGCTCAGCTCCCGAAGAACAAGGCGCAGGAGACCAGGGGCTTATGTTTGGGTATGCAACACGCGAAACCCCCAACTACATGCCTCTAGCCATTGATTTGGCTCACAGTCTGCTACTTGAGCTGGCACACATCCGCAAGCACGAACCCTCATTGATGCCCTACCTCCGCCCCGACGCCAAAAGCCAAATCACCATTGAGTATAGCGACGATCACCGTCCCTTGCGTATTGATACCATTGTACTTTCGACTCAGCACGACGAGTTTATCACTCCGGAGAAGGGGCAAAGCCAAGACGATGCGGATAGTGCCATGCGCCAACGAATCGAAGACGATGTACGTTCGCTGCTGATTCCTCGCCTTGTGGCTCGCTACGATGCCTCGATACAAGCCCTATTCCAAGGCGACTACAAACTCTTTGTAAACCCCACAGGCAAGTTTGTTATAGGTGGACCCTCGGGTGATACAGGTGTGACCGGTCGCAAGATTATTGTGGATACCTATGGTGGTAGATGCAGTCATGGTGGAGGTGCCTTCTCGGGCAAAGACCCCTCAAAAGTAGACCGCTCGGCCGCCTATGCTGCACGACACATTGCCAAAAATATGGTGGCTGCCGGTGTAGCCGATGAGATTAAGGTACAGCTTGCCTACGCCATCGGGGTAGCCCAACCCATCAGCATTTTTGTTGAGACGTTGGGTACGAGTCACGTAGCTATGAGCGACGGAGAGATTGCCCGTAAGATTGGGGAGCTCTTCGACCTTCGCCCCTATGCCATAGAACAACGCCTCGGTTTGCGCAAGCCCATCTACCAAGAGACCGCTGCGTATGGGCACTTTGGTCGCATGCCCCAGCGTGTAACCAAGCGTTTTGAATACTTCCATCGCCCCGCAGAAGAGGTAGAGGTAGAACTCTTCACATGGGAGAAACTCGACTATGTAGACCGCATCAAAGCGGCCTTTGCCCTCTAAGGCACTCATCGCCCTTTTGCACCACCCACTCCTCGGACCATCCCTTGGAGTGGATTTCGTTTATCCAAACCTTCCCCCCATACTACGGAATAGTCTCTTGTACTCATAGCCCAAAAGGCGGTATACACAAGCCTTGCCCTAGGGAGGAGTGCCTATCTTTTTGTACTTTTGCGGCAGAATGAAATACGAAGTACTACGCAACGATCCCAAGAGTGCGGCTCGATTGGGGAGGATTACGACCGACCACGGAGTTATCGAGACTCCTATTTTTATGCCGGTAGGTACGGCAGGAGCTGTCAAAGCCCTCACCATGGAACAGATGGAAACAACGGGCGCACAGATTATCTTGGGCAATACCTATCACCTCTACCTCCGCCCGGGGCTGGAGGTACTGCGTAGCGCAGGCGGGTTGCATAAGTTCGGCACTTGGCAAAAACCGATCCTCACGGATAGCGGAGGATTCCAAGTGTTTTCGCTAGCCCACCGCCGTAAAATCACAGAAGAAGGGGTAACATTTGCGTCCCATATCGACGGCTCCAAGCACCTATTCTCCCCCGAGAGGGTGATGGATATAGAGCGCACCATCGGGGCAGATATTATCATGGCGTTTGACGAGTGTTGCCCCGGGGATGCCCCCTACGAGTACGCACGTCAGTCGCTCGACATTACCGAGCGTTGGCTGGAGCGTTGCCGTAAGCGACTCGCCGAGACTGAGCCACTCTATGGGTACCAACAGTCCCTCTTCCCTATCGTACAAGGGTGCGTTTACCCCGACCTCAGGCGTAGAGCAGCCGAAAACATAGCAGCACTTGGGGCGGATGGCAATGCAATAGGCGGTCTTGCCGTGGGCGAACCGACTGAGAAGATGTACGAAATGATCGAACTCACCAACTCCATTCTTCCCCTTGACAAGCCTCGCTATCTGATGGGCGTGGGCACTCCTGCCAATCTCTTGGAGGGAATTGAGCGTGGGGTGGATATGTTCGATTGCATTATGCCTACACGCAATGGGCGCAACGGGATGCTCTTTACACGGCATGGCACCATCAATATAAAGAATGCCAAGTGGCGCGATTGCTTCGAGCCGATCGACCACGGAGGGGCACACCCCATGGATGAGCGTTACACGCTTGCCTACCTGCACCACCTCTTCAAGGCTGAGGAGCTAACAGGGCTAACCCTCGCATCGCTCCACAATGTAGCCTTCTATCTATGGCTTGTGGGCGAGGCGCGCAAAGCTCTCGAAGAGGATCGATTCACGGAGTGGAAAGCCGGGATCTTACCCGAGCTCACTCGCCGGCTCTAGAAGAGAGAGACCCTCCACACTAGAGGGACAGCAGATTTTGGGAATTCGCTTCGCCAATTGGGGATAAGTAGGGAGATCGCCAGAGAGTATATATGGTGGGGCTTAGTATAAAATAGTAGATTAGTATGTGGGATAAAATCTTAGCCGACTTATCGGCATTCAATTTTGGGGAGGCAGGTCGTGCCTTTATGACTCTTTTTATTGCAGTAGACATAGTAGGAGCCATCCCTGTTGTGCTTAGCCTCAAAGACAAGGGGCAGAAGATAAGCCCCTCCACCGTTACGCTCTGGTCGTGGGTAATGTTGCTCGCTTTCCTCTTCATCGGGGAGCCTATGCTCAATATTTTTGGGGTAGATACACAGAGTTTTGCCGTGGCAGGGTCTATCGTACTCTTCGTGCTGGCCGTGGAGATGCTCTTTGGTGTGCAAGTCTTCAAAGACGATGGACCTAATGGAAATGCCAACATCGTACCCCTCGTATTCCCCTTGTTTGCAGGAGCCGCTTCCTTTACCGCTTTGCTCACCTTGGTAGCTCAGGGGGTTGCTTACTCCAATATATTTGTAGCCGTGCTGGCTGTCTCGGCACTCATTTTCTTGATGCTCAAGTTTGTAGATCCGCTAGAACGCTGGCTCGGCAAGGGCGGAATCTTCGTACTCCGTAAGTTCTTCGGAGTTATCCTACTTGCCGTCTCCATCAAATTCTTCATTGATAACCTGATGAAAGTTATCGATATGCTGCACGCCGTTCAGCCCTAAGAAGGAGAATACTTATTACGTTGGGAGAAAAAGCTAATGAGGAATCTGTGAAAAGCTAATTAGCAATTTCGCAAAAGCTCATTAGCTTTTTTCCTCTCCCAAGGGAGACTGATAACAAAAGGCAAAAATGTTCCCCTCTATTGCAGAATACACCTCGGCATTGCGCCACGCAGAGAGTGGTACGTTCCGAAGCCTGCGCCTTGCGCTCTCGGTTGATGAAGAGGGAGAGCCCATCTACTCCCGGGGGAGCTACTCTGTCGTATTTAAGGCACATAGCATAGGGAACGAACGCGAAGCGTGGGCCATCAAGTGCTACGTAGCCGAGCAAGAGCGACGCATCCCCAGCTGCCGAGCCATCTCTCAACAACTCAACAGCATTGCCTCCCCCTACCTCCTCCCCATGCAATTATGCGAAGAGGAGTTGCGAGTTGGCAATACGTACTATCCCCTAGTACTACTCCCGTGGGTGGAAGGGAAAAGCCTCGTTCGTGAGGTCGATTACTACCTCCACAACCCCGAGCGACTGCTACAACTATCCCAAGACTTTGGGCATTTTGCCTACTGGCTCCGTAGCCAATCCTTTGCGCACGGCGACCTCAAGAGCGACAATCTACGTATTCGCCCCGATGGCTCCATCGTGCTTCTCGACTACGATGGCATCTACCTGCCCTCCATGCAGGGTGAGCTACCACGAGAGGAGGGCAACCCCGATTATACACATCCTCTCTGCTCCCCGAGCGACTTCAACCTACACGCCAGCGACTTCGCTTTAGCCGTGATTGCCCTCTCGCTGCGAGCCCTAGCCCTAGCTCCCGTGCTTTTCTCACACTTTGGTAGTAAGGAACGGCTCCTACTCTCCGCTTGGGACTTCCGTCATCCGGAGCAATCCCCGGCCCTCAAGGCCCTCAAGAGCCTCCCCCAAGATGCCTATCTAGCTCGGCTGCTGGACCTATTCTACCAGGCTCTAGAGAGGAAAAACCTAGCGCACATACCGCCTCAACAATTCCTACCTCTATGAAACGACACCCTCTTACTTTCGCCCTCGCCCTACTCACATTTCTCCTCCCCCTTAGGGCACAAAACCTCCCCTCTATACCTCCCGAGGATTACTCCCTAAGCCCGGACGGACGCACCCTGCTACATTGGAAGGGTCAAGAAGCCTACCTCAATATGGCGATAGATCCCGTACTAAAATGGATTGACACCATTGCCACCCAGGCTACATACTACGTCGATTCTTTGGGGCAAGTCGCAGGGCAACCCTTTCTGCAAGAGCTGATTCTCCCCTTCCACCTCCGGCACATTTCCTCCCAAGCTTTCTACTGTCCCTATCTACGGCATGTCCTCCTCAACAAAGGGCTTAGAAGCATGGAGCAATGGGCTTTTGTGGATGGGGCTTTTTCCGAGATTCGCCTGCCGGCCTCTCTCCGGCACTACGAAGAGGGCGCCATCATGGGGCGTTATCTAGAAACCATAGAGGTAGAGGAGGGGTCGCCCTACCTTGCCGTACAACAAGGATGCCTTGTGGATCTCACAAGCCGCACGCTGCTACTCTACCCCACGGGCAGCCTCTACGCTCGCCCCCTTCTGCCCGAAGAGATCGTTCGCATCGGGCGATTTGCCTTTGCCATGAGTCCCTACGTAACACATCTAGAGATACCCGAGGGGGTTACGAGTGTCGGGCAAGAGGCGTTCCGAAGGTGTACCTCCCTCACCACCCTCGATCTCCCCGGTACGCTCTCCCAAATGGAGGGGATCCCTTGGATTGACTCCCCCCTAGATACTCTCATTATCCGCAGTGCATTCCCTCCCGAGATTACAGGCTCAACCTCCTCTTACCGCGGAGATCCTCTCTACCTCTACGTACCCGAAGAGTCCATCGCGCTCTATGCTCAATCTCCCTTTTGGCAGAAAATAGTGCGCAAAATAGAGTCTATCAATGCGTTGGAAAAGCAAGCACAGGTACTGGAGAATGAGGAGCGACCCTACCGACTTGTGGGCAATACCCTGATGCTCTCCCTGCCTCAAGGGGTTACAACGGCTCGGCTCTACGATCACGAGGGCAACCTAGTTACACAATGGACCTCTAGCGGTAGTTACACCCTCTCTCCCGGGATATACCTACTGCGCATAGGCAGAGCCTCCTACAAACTCTCCCTCTAGAGACTGCCCTGCCCTCCCCAAAGCAAGCAGAGTACCTAGTCATTGCCCTCAATACGGGAGAGAAATTGGCAAGCCCCAAAGGCTATGATTCGCCGAGAGAGTAGCCACACCTCCATTGCAGAGAATCCATTTGTTTATAGTAATTTTGCGGTCAAATAGAGATAGCTATGGAGTATAATTTCTCGGAAATAGAGGCTCAGGTACAAGCCTTTTGGCGTGAGCATGATGTTTATAAGGTAACCGAAAACCCCAATCGCCCTCCCTTCTACGTTCTTGACATGTTTCCCTATCCCTCGGGGGCTGGGCTGCATGTGGGGCATCCATTGGGCTATATTGCGTCAGACATATTCTCCCGATATAAGAGATCGAAAGGCTTTTCGGTGCTACACCCTATGGGTTATGATGCCTTTGGGTTGCCTGCTGAGCAGTATGCCATCCAAACAGGGCAACATCCCGAAGTTACCACCGAGATAAATATCAAACGCTACCGAGAGCAACTCGAGAAGATCGGCTTCAGTTACGATTGGAGCCGCGAGGTACGCACAAGCGACCCGGCCTACTACAAATGGACGCAATGGGTCTTTGCACGCCTTTTTGAGAGTTATTACGATACGAAGAGCAACTCGGCTCGCCCTATTGAGTCGCTCGTTGCCCACTTCGAGGAACACGGATCCGAAGGGATTCATGCCTATACCCATACGCCTTGCAGCTTCTCTCGCGAAGAGTGGCTCGCCTATACCCCCCAAGAAAAAAGCGAGGTGCTCATGAACTACCGCCTTGCCTACCTAGGCGAGTCCGTAGTGAACTGGTGTGCAGAGCTAGGCACCGTGCTTGCCAACGACGAGGTAAGCGAAGGGGTGAGCATCCGAGGAGGGCACCCCGTAGAGCAGCGCAAGATGAAGCAATGGTGCTTACGTGTCTCTGCCTATGCCGAGCGACTTCTCACTTCTCTTGAGACCCTAGAATGGACCGATGCCCTCAAAGAGACGCAACGGAATTGGATTGGGCGGTCAGAAGGCGCCGAGGTAGACTTCGAGGTAGAGGGCACCCATACTCGCTTTACGGTTTTCACCACTCGCCCTGATACCATCTACGGAGTTTCGTTTATGGTACTTGCGCCCGAAAGCGATTTGGTAAGGGAGATTACCACCCCCGAACAAAAAGCCGCCGTAGAAGAATATCTCGCTGCCACCAAACGCAAAACAGAGCGTGAACGCATTGCCGATCGGCGTATAACAGGGGTATTCTCCGGAGCTTATGCTCGCAATCCTCTCACGGGTGCAGTTATCCCCATTTGGATCAGCGACTATGTACTCGCCGGCTATGGTACGGGGGCTATTATGGCGGTACCTGCCCACGATACGCGCGACTTCGCTTTCGCTCGTCACTTCGGGCTCCCCATTACTCAGGTGGTGCTCCCCAATGGAGAGGAGCCTTCTGAGACAGACTCGTGGGAAGATGCCAAGGCTAGCAAAGAGGGAACTCTTATCAATAGCGGCATACTAAACGGCTTGTCCGTCGCCGATGCCATCAAGACCATGAACAGCCATATCGAAAAAGAGGGGCTGGGCAAAGTCAAAGTAAACTACCGCTTACGCGATGCTATCTTTAGCCGCCAACGCTACTGGGGAGAGCCTTTCCCCATCTATTATAAGGAGGGAATCCCAACCCTTGTTGCCGACGATCAGCTCCCCCTCAAGCTCCCCGAGGTAGATGCCTTCCTCCCCACCGAGACAGGCGAGCCCCCTCTAGGACGTGCAGCCAACTGGCATACACCCGAGGGATACCCCTACGAACTCAGCACAATGCCGGGCTTTGCAGGGAGTAGTGCCTACTACCTCCGCTATATGGATCCCCACAACGATCATGCCCTCGTGGGCGAAGAAGCCAATCGCTATTGGCGTCACGTTGATCTCTATATAGGCGGTACCGAGCACGCCACAGGGCATTTGATCTACAGCCGCTTCTGGAATAAGTTCCTCTTCGACCTAGGCGTTGTATGCGAAGACGAACCCTTCCGCAAACTGGTGAATCAGGGAATGATACAGGGTCGTTCCAACTTCGTGTATCGCATCAAAAACAGCAACACGTTTGTCTCTCTGGGCAAGAAAGATCAGTACGACACCACAGAAATACATGTGGATGTAAACATCGTACACAACGACAAACTAGACCTAGAAGCCTTCCGTGCATGGCGCCCCGAATACAACACGGCCGAGTTCATCACCGAAGAAGATGGTAGCTACCAATGCGGCTGGGCCGTGGAGAAAATGAGTAAGTCGATGTACAACGTGGTCAACCCCGACGACATCATCGCATCCTACGGGGCAGATACCCTCCGTCTCTACGAGATGTTCCTAGGCCCTCTCGAGCAGAGCAAACCTTGGGATACCAAGGGGATTGATGGGGTGCACCGCTTCCTCAAAAAACTCTTCGGACTCTTCTATAAGGAGGAGAATCTAGCCGTAACGGATACGGAACCTACCCCAGAAGAACTCAAAGCTCTGCACAAACTCATCCGCAAGGTGGGGCAAGACATCGAACAATTCTCGTTCAATACCTCTGTCTCTGCCTTTATGATTTGTGTAGGAGACCTACAGCACCTCAAGACCACCTCACGTGCCATCCTCGAGCCTCTACTCGTCGTGCTCAGTCCCTTTGCGCCGCACATCACCGAGTATCTCTACCGAGCTCTTGGGGGCTCAGGCTCTATCGTGGATGCAGAGTGGCCTCAATTTGAAGAAAAATATTTGGTAGAGAGCGTCACAAAGTACCCGGTAAGCTTTAATGGCAAAGTTCGTTTCACCCTCGAGATAGCAGCCTCTGCAACACCCCAAGAGGTAGAGAGTGCCGCCCTCAGTGCCCCGGAAGCCGCCAAATGGCTAGAAGGGAAACAACCCCAAAAGGTGATTGTGGTACCCGGACGCATCGTAAATATAGTACTCTAAAGAACGAATTTAAAAACAAGAAAATATCTCTCAAGATGACCGAATCTAAGTTGCAGCTCCCCAAGCAACGAGGGGCAAAATTGCGCATTGCGCACGATCTTCTGATCATGTTTATCGGCGTAGTGAGCTATGCCTTTGGGTGGACAGCCTTCATCCTTTCTCAAAACATTACCTCCGGGGGATTGGCAGGTATCACTACCATCATCCAGCTAGCCACTAATATCCCGGCTACTGTCCCCTACTACATCATCAATGTATTCCTTTTGGTGCTCGCAATCCTCTTCTTAGGGTGGCGCTTCACACTTAATACTCTTATCGGGGTAGGGATGATTTTGCTTGTACTCCCCTTTGGTCAAGCCCTCTTCACAGACCCCGTGGAGCAAGCAGAGGTACTCAACAACATCTCCCCATTTATCCGCAACATTGTTCCCAACGTAGGGCCTTTGCTCGCAAACGACGAACCCTTTGTAGCACTGCTCTTAGGATCGGTATTCTGCGGTTTGGGGTTGGGATTCGTATTCTCTGTTAATGGATCTACCGGAGGTACGGACGTAATTGTTGCCATCATCAATAAGTACAAAAATGTATCGCTCGGTCGCGCCATGATCATGGTCGATAGCGTTATCGTAGGTACGGGCTGTATCGTGAGCCACTACATGGGGCCCCAATACGACTGGACTGTGGCTTTTGGTAAGCTAGCTTTCTCGTTTGTAGAAATCGTGGTGGTAGCCCAGGCTATGGACTTCTACCTCAACAGCAACAAACAGAGTGTACAATTCTTTATCAGCAGCCTCAAGTATTCCGAGATCAACGAAGCTATTGTCCATCGTTTGCACCGAGGTTGCACCATCTTAGAGGCTACAGGAGGGTATAGTCAGCAACCCACCAAAGTATTGATGGTCGTTATGCGTAAGAATATGCGCACCCCTCTTATGCAGATTGTGCGCGAGATTGACCCCAACGCCTTCGTGTCCGAAGGCATTGTACATGGTGTGTATGGCGAGGGCTTCGACGCTATCCGTAAACAAAAATAGCCCAACAGAGATCCCAAAACAGGAGGTAGGATGAAATACTCCTTCACTCGTATTCTAAGCATAGGTGTAGGGGTGGCAATTGTGGTTGCCCTCCTACTCCTTTTCTTTTTCAACCCTGAGACAACGCCCATTTACCCACGTTGTCCCTCACGTCTACTCACGGGCTACCAATGCGCCGGTTGCGGGAGCCTTAGAGCGACCCACGCATTATTACATGGTCGCCTGCTGCAAGCCTGGCACTACAACCCGATTCTTTTCCTTGGGATGCCCCTTGTCTTTTTCCTTCTTGCAATTGAGCGTCTACGCCACCGTCATGCTTGGGCGGAGCGTATCTACCTCCGCTGCAATAGCCCTCTCTTCATTGGAGTCCTCATTCTCATCACCATAGCTTGGACTATTATCCGCAATTTATAGGATCGAAAAAGTGAGACTAAGGCTCCATTTCTGCCGCGGGTTAGTTTCATTTCCAGCATTTCCCTAGAAAAATACAACTATATTGTACTATCTTTGCCTCGAGTAAATAAACAGATAGACCGAAATGACTACAACCAATTCACCTAGCTCACCCTCTAGCGAGAGCCTCTCTCGTTTTAGCATGAAGGGCGTTTGGGCCTTTCTTATCGTGCTTTTTAGTATGCCCCTAGGGCATGCCCTCATGATCTTGAGCGAAAAATTTGCCGGCGATGCCTATGTATTTCACGCTGCTCTAGTCATGGGATTCATCGGAGTAGCACTTCTTCTCTGGGGATTTATAGCACGAAACGCTACACAGCAGACCATATTAGGCTTCCTCGGAGGGGTGCTTTTCTGGACCGGTTGGGTAGAATTTGCCTTCGTCTACTATGCTAGACGCTATGGTATAGAACCTCTGCTAGACCCTGTAACCAAAGAAGTTATAACCAAACCTGAGTACCTAATTATGCCCTCAAGCATTAGCTTTTGGGCTATGATGATGCTCGGCTATATCCTTAACTCCCGCACGGGCTGTAACCTATTCAATTGGATACAGCGCCACTTCCTCCCCAAAGAAAAAGTGAGAACATTCCGTGCTCCGGTACACAACGTGGCCGTTACCACCTTTATGGAGTTTAATGCTGTCATCTGGACTTGCTACCTACTCCTTCTCTTTGTCTACGACGAAGCCTTTATCGGAGATAGGCACCCCATCGCCTACATCATAGCCTTTGGCTCTCTCGTTTGGGCTATGTATCTCTTCTCTCGTCTCATCCGTATCAAAAACATTGGAGCCGCCATCCGCTACGCTATACCCACGGTGATTATCCTATGGAATACGGTAGAGATCTTAGGAAGGTGGAATCTTTTCAAAGAGATCTGGGTACACCCCATGGAGTATGCCCTTGAGATGACTCTCATTCTTGTCTCCTTTTTCGTATTTATTGCTATCCTCTACTTCAGCGATAAGCGTCATATGAAGCAAAAGGCGGACAAGAATACTCAAAAAACAGACGAGACAAAAAGCTAATTCCTGAGCGGCGAATTCCATCTCGCTGTAAGGACATATAGAAAAAAGTAGTATCTTTGTGGACAAGAGAACAGAAAAAGCTCATTGCCCACTGTTCTTGTATGCTTTAACTCCTCCCATACATAGGGAGGCTCCACTAGGATATTCACCCATAAATATAAAACGATATGAAATTAGGACTTCGATTACAAAGTTTAGTGGCTTGGGCCTTGTCCCTCGCACTCGTAACCATCGCCCTACCACAACTTAACGCACAAAATCCTGTCATTACACTAAAGACCTCCAAGGCAAAGGGAGAAAAACTCCTTTTTAACATCTATCCTAAGACCTCCTTCACAATAGAGGGTGTTAAAGCCAACGGGATAGACCCAGAAACAAATAAGCAGATTTATATTCTTGACTCCGAAGACGGAAAAATCTCAATAAGTGGGCCAGTACTCTTCTTTGAATGCAGTGGCGAAAATATAACCTCTCTAGACATTTCTAAGAACTCGCAGCTAAAAGTGCTAGACTGCTCCCAAAACAGTCTCACATCTCTAGATGTGTCGAAGAATACAAATATTGGAACGCTTAATTGCTCCAATAACAATCTCTCCTCATTGAGCATCTCAAAGAATACTGTTCTAAGCATCCTCAAATGCTCGGATAATAGGATCGCCTCTTTGGATCTCTCGAAGAACACAGGTTTATTTGAGCTGAGATGCTCCAACAATAAGCTCACATCTCTGGACCTCTCAAAGCATAACAGATTGCAGGAAGTGCATTGTGACAATAATCAACTTTCCTCCTTAATTGTATCCAAGCAAGCTACAGAACTTATAGAAGTTCGCTGCACACAAAATCAGATTCAAGGGGCATCTATGGATGCTCTCATCGCCTCTCTTCCCAAACTCAACAACCCTGGAAGTCCCGGAGTCCTTGCCATCTATGATAACAGCAAGGATAGTGAGCACAATACCTGCACATCAGCACAAACGGCTGCAGCCAAGGAGCGTGGTTGGCTTCCCTATACGTACAACAGAGACACAAAGACTTGGATAGAATACACCCCTGCTACGTTTTTCATCACCTACGCTCAACCCTCAAATGGAGTTCTTACGGTAAAGAATGGAGCCAATACAATAGCTTCTCAATCTTCTGTTGAAATAGGGACCCAACTCACCATCGTGGCAACTGCCAACCAAGGCTACGAACTCGAGGCGTTGATGATCAACAACAAGAAGGTAGAGAACCCCACATTCGACGCAGCTCTTCGCACCTACAAGGCAAACTTTACCGCTGAAAAGGCGACAACCATCTCCGCTACCTTCAAGCGAAAGATTGAGAAGGTAACCATTACCTACAAGCCGGCGACCAACGGCAACCTCATCGTAAAACAGGGAGCGAATACCCTAGCATCCGGTGCTTCGGTCGAGAAGGGAACTCAACTCACCATCGTGGCGACAGCCAACCAAGGCTACGAACTCGAAGCGTTGATGATCAACAACAAGAAGGTAGAGAACCCCACATTCGACCCAGCCCTTCGCTCCTACAAGGCAAACTTTACCGCTGAAAAGGCGACGACCATCTCCGCTACCTTCAAGCGAAAGATTGAGAAGGTTACCATTACCTACAAGCCGGCAACCAACGGCAGTCTCGTTGTAAAGCAGGGAGCGAACACCCTAGCATCCGGCGCTTCAGTAGAGAAGGGAATCCAACTTACTGTCGTGGCAACCGCCAACCAAGGCTACGAACTCGAAGCGTTGATGATCAACAACAAGAAGGTGGAGAACCCCACATTCGACCCAGCCCTCCGCACCTATAAGGCAAACTTTACCGCTGAAAAGGCGACGACCATCTCCGCTACCTTCAAGCGGAAAATTGAGAAGGTTACCATTACCTACAAGCCGGCAACAAACGGCAACCTCGTGGTAAAGCAGGGAGCGAATACCCTAGCATCCGGCACCTCGGTAGAGAAAGGAACCCAACTCTCTGTCGTAGCGACTGCCAACCAAGGCTATGAGCTGAAAAATGGCAAAGTACTTTTGGGGGATAAAGAACTAGTACTGACTCGTGAAGGACAGGTTTACACCGGTACATTCGTGGTGGAAGCTTCGGTTGAAATCTCTGCGGAATTTACCGCAACGACTGCCCTCTCGGCTATAGACTCCCCAAGCATCTTGGTCTATCCCAACCCTGCCAGTCATAAGGTACAAATCAGCAATGCCAACCCCAATAGCGAAGTAGCTCTCTACAATATGGATGGTCTACTCCTCCAACAGGCGACCACCAACACTGAGGGAGAGGTAACCCTCCACGTTGCGACCCTCCCCACAGGTCACTACCTTGTACGGATCGGTTCATCAAGTGTTTTAGTAGACATCAGACGTTAATACTCGACACTCCATAATAAGATAGGACGCCGAAGAGAGAGGGCAATACAATACGAAAGTTGTTCCTTTCCTCTTCGGCGTTTTATCTTTTACAATCCACTCTTTATCTATATCTAATCTCCATTTTATCCCTACCTTTGCGCCAAACAGAATGGTGCAACAGCAAATGACACAAGAAAAGAAGTATCCACTTCTGCTAGGGATTGAGAGCTCTTGCGACGATACCAGTGCCGCCGTAGTGCGTGGGTGCGAGCTACTCAGCAACGTAATTGCAAGTCAAGCAGTGCACAGTGCCTACGGAGGGGTAGTCCCCGAGATGGCATCAAGAGCACACCAACAAAACATAGTACCTGTAGTAAGCGAAGCCCTCAAGCGTGCAGGAGTATCGGTGCACGACTTGGATGGCATTGCCTTTACGGCAGGGCCCGGATTGCTAGGTTCTCTCTTGGTTGGGGTCAACTTTACCAAAGGATTACACCTCGCACTGGGTACGCCTCTCATCTCGGTAAATCACTTGAGAGCGCACGTGCTGGCGCACTTTATCTACGAACCCGGGGAGGAACACCAAAGCCCCGAATTTCCCTTTTTGTGCCTATTGGTATCGGGCGGGAACTCGCAGATCATCAAAGTAAATAGCCCTTACGACATGGAGGTTGTGGGGCAAACAATAGACGATGCGGCAGGCGAAGCCTTCGACAAATGCGCCAAAGTAATGGGGCTAGGTTACCCGGGAGGCCCTATCGTAAATAAGCTAGCCAATGAGGGAAATCCCCTCCGTTTCCAATTTAGCAAGCCTCAAATCAAGGGGCTCGACTATAGTTTTAGTGGGCTCAAAACCTCTTTCCTCTACACGCTTAGAGACGAACTAAAGGAGAATCCCAACTTTATAGAAGAGAACAAAGCGGACCTTTGCGCTTCCCTCCAGAAGACAGTTATCGACATTCTTATGGGTAAGCTCCTAAAGGCAACCAAGCAATATCAAATCAATCGGGTGGCTGTAGCCGGAGGCGTTTCTGCCAATACGGGGCTTAGAGATGCCTTTGCCGATTATGCCTCTCGCTACGGATGGCAAATCTTTATCCCCAAGTTTGCCTACACTACAGACAACGCTGCTATGGTAGCCGCCGCCGGATACTTCTCGTATCTGGCCGGAGATTTTGCCTCACGAGACCTCGTTCCCTTTGTACGCACTACGCTCAAAGAGAACCTATAAATGGAGAAATCCGAATGACAACGCTCCAACCCCTTGTAGTACAAATAGCACGGCTACTCCTTGCTCGGCAGGAGATAATAGCGACGGCCGAGAGCTGTACGGGGGGACGACTTGCCTCTTACCTTACCGCCCAAGCAGGGGCTAGTAATTGGTACGCAAGCGGAGCTATCACCTATAGTGAAAAGCAAAAGGTGGAGCTATTGGGGGTCGATCCCTCGCTCATTGCCCGGTATGGCGTAGTAAGTCAGGAGGTGGCTCTTGCCATGGCTCGGGGCGCACAAGCGCGCTTTGGCGCAAACCATGCCCTGGCAACAACGGGATTTGCCGGACCTCTGGGAGGCACTCCCGAGTCGCCTATTGGCACTGTTTGGATTGGGATAGCCCTTGGGAGCCAACTTTATGCACACAAGCTCAGAATACAAAAAGGGCGAGAGGCTCTCATCGCGGAGGTCTGCCGTGAAGCTCTACAGCTCTTTATCCATCACTATACAACGAAGAAATAACTCTAGAGAAGCATACGATGAAACTTAAACACCTTCTTCCTCTAACCTTGGCTACACTCCTTTTTGGATTTGGTAGTGCACAAGCTCAAACTTCCAAGTCTAAGAGCCAAATCTGCCGCATTGGACTGGAGTATCAGATGAGTTACAACGAAAATTGGGGAGCCAATCGCCCTATCATCCTCTCTATCGAGCCCAATTCTCCTGCAGCTCTTGCCGGACTCAAAGTGGGGGATATAGTGGAGAGTATCAATGGTCGGTCTCTCAAAGATCTCTCCGAGCAGGAGTTTGTGGAAATCTTGCAGGGAGGAGACGCTGCCATACAGCTGGAGGTTAGTAATTTCTCTTACAAGAAAAAGAGCCGTACCCTCCAACCCGAGTGCCACGACCGCTCCCTACTAAACGAGCGACTTCTCGCGCAAGCCTTTGCCTTTTATAGTCTCGAAGACGAAAGCGAACGCGCCATCGTTTACCCCTTCGACACAGGACGTGAGGGCAAAACGAGCTTCGAAAACTTTGGTAACTTTGCTTTTGCAGACGAGAGCAAAGCCCTCTCTAGCACCGATATTGCCCTAAACGAAGTAATCCGCAAGCAACTAGAAGCCAAAGGTCTACGCTATGATGCTTCCGATCCCGACATCGTTATCGACACCTATTACACGTTGGCACGCAATCCCTATTTCGACGCCAAAAAGGCAAAGAATGCAGATAAGCTCTGGGATGTACGTATAGACCCCGACCAAAAGAGCCTTGTACAAGTTCCCTTCCTAGCCGTAGGGGCCGACAAACAGCTTGCCGACTATGTGCTTACCATAGGAATACGGATCTTTAATGGGCGCAATCTCAGTATTTTGCTCTGGAGCTGCGAAGCCGTAGAGCACCTTACCGAAGAATTTTCTATCGAGGAGTATGCTCGTCTTTCCATCCCCATGATGATGGGACAATTCCCCTTCGTTCGCTACAATATCAACCCCAAATGGCGCATTACCACACATCGACACAACTACACGGGGCTCTACTTACGCACCTCCGATCTCGGAGACGTAGCCTATGTTGTGCCTAACTCTCCTGCTGCCAAAGCCGGGATACGCGCAAACGATGTGATAGTAGCCATTAACGAAAAGCCCATGGCCATGGTAGATCAGCTCAATGCCGCTTATCGTCTCTTCGTAGAGAACACGCTACAATACCGAGACGAAAGTAGCATGTTTACGGATCGTAATGGAGTAAAATACTGCCGCTATTGGCGCAAAGACAGCTACTCGTCTATCCAGAAACAGATCGCAAAGGAGAAATACCTATCCATCTTCTCCTACCTCTTTGGTTTCCGTCCCTATATCCTTGGAGAGCGTTCTACCCCCTACTATACTTTCGACGTACTAAGCGAGGGAGTAACTCAACGCCTCAATGTGATGCCGGAGCTACACGACAATAGCTATATCACGCTCGATTAACCTCGGAAGAGACACGAATGTCACACCCCAAGAATACAAAAAAGGGAGATCGAGAGCCTGCTCGCCAGTTCGGTGCAGGTCTTCGCAAAATCACCTTTCTACACGAAGATGAAGTTGCATCTCCGCCATCTCGCCTCCCTGCTCAGCCCCCTCTTTCCTCCCAAAATCCCTATTTGGGAAAATGGGCGGCTCTAGAGGTATTGCGTATCACGCCTCCCGGGGCTTACCTTGCCGTTGATACCGAGGAGGTACTATTGCCTCGCCGTTATTTCCCGGAAGAGGGGCTACAAGAGGGGGATCTCATCGAAGTTTTCATCTATCATGACAATGAGGGAAGGCTCATTGCCACTACACTCCACCCCTATGCTCTCTTAGGCGAAGTCGCTTTTTTAGAAACAAAGGCGGTGACCAAAGAAGGAGCTTTTATGGCATGGGGGATTCATCGTGACCTCTTCGTACCCTTTGCCGAGCAGCCCACACGCTTTGCCCAAGACACCAGCTACCCTATTGTTGTCTATATAGATCATATTAGTGGCAGGCTTACCGGCTCCGGAGATTTGCGAAAACATATTGGGAACGAGCTTCCCAACTACATCCCCGGCGAGGCCGTGGAGGCTCTCATTGTGGAGAACCACGAGAGGGGCTATCGGGCAGTAGTTGATCATCGCTATTGGGGTATGCTCTACCATAGCGACCTCGAAGTTCCCCTCACAGTAGGCTCTCGCACGACTTCCTATATAGTACGCACACGAGAGGACGGCAAGCTAGATCTCGCTCCCAACCCGATAGGGGTGGCACGACTTAAAACCAATAGCGACTATATCCTCCAACTACTAACAGAGCAAGGAGGGAGCCTTCCTGTTGGGGATAAGAGCAGCGCTGAGGAAATTGCAGCCCTCACCAAGCTCTCCAAGAAAGCCTTTAAGATGGCAATCGGTGTACTCTACAAGCAGAGACTCATAGAGCTAACCCCTCAGTCTATTCACCTAGCAAAAAGGGAATAAAGACTCTCTACACACATAGTGCGACCCACACAGAAAGGATAAAAGACGAAGTTCTCAGATCTCTTTTGCTGCCAAGTCGCAAATTTTTCGACGACATTTATTTCTCCAGAACAAGAAAATTGTACTTTTGCAATCGGCAAAATAAATAATTCAAACAACCAAAACGACAATGAAAGGTAACACCCCCCTATTAGTAAAGGCCCTATTGGCTCCTGTGCTAGTAATAGCCTCGTCTACCCTATTTGCCACGGCGCAAATATCGTATGGAGGTACTCCTGCAAGTTTTAACCAGTCCGCAAGCTCTAGCACACTTCGCTCGACTGCGGCTCCCAAGGTGATAAAGGTACTTCCCAATTTCAATCCGGACGACGTAAAGAGCACGAACGGATGGGATGTAAACAAACTGCATGTAAAGCCCTTGACGATAGGCAAAACCATTGATACCAATATTGACTTTGCTCGTGATGCTGAGCGCATTACACTAGACAATGGTACCACAATGTACCGTCTTACCATAGACATAAAAAATGCCAAGGCGAGCCTGCTCTACTACGACGACTTCTTCATTCCCCAAAATGGGGGTGAGCTATATATTTATACGCCAAACCGTCAGAGGGTACTTGGGAAGTACACGCACGAAACGCACCCCACACATGGAGCTTTTGCCACAGAAATGCTCCCCGGTGCGACAGTCGTGCTTGAGTACTATCCCTATATCAATAGCCAAGAGATGCCCTCAATCTTGATTTCCTCAGTGGGGCATATCTTCTCCACACGCGAAGCCGGACTTAGGGATCCCGGTGAAGACAGCGCACACGATGATTGTGCTTTCAACGTAAATGCAGCCGAAGGTGCCGAGTGGCAAGACCAAAAGGCAGGGATTGTACAAATAATGATGCTACATGGGGGGCGGATTAGTGTATGTTCGGGTAACCTCCTCAACAATACAAACCAAGACTTCAAACCCTATATCCTCTCAGCAGCACACTGCGAGAGCACAACAAAAAACAAGACCTCTAGCGCAAGCGATCTCGCCCAATGGATCTTCACCTTCCACTACGAAAAGCCCAATAGCAGTAACGGCGCCATCGCCATCGTTAGAAATCAAGCTAAGTCGATGGTAGGCTGCGACATTAAAGCATTCTTGCCCATTGATGGCGCATCGGATGGTCTTCTTCTAGAGCTAAAACAAGAAGTTCCCGAGTCGTACCGAGTGTATTACAATGGTTGGGATAGATCGGATGTACTCCCCAATAGTGGTGTAGGGATGCACCATCCTGCCGGTGACGCAAAGAAAATTTCGGTGTACAACGGAGGAGTTGTCAGCAAAACTTGGGACAACCGGTATAATGGAGAAGGGAGCAAAGGTGCAGACAACGCACACCTCTTCTTCCACTTCACCAAGGGAGAGACAGAGGGAGGTTCTTCGGGTTCTTCTCTTTGGAACGAAAACAAACTTGTAGTAGGTACGCTCACCGGTGGGGCCGGTCGCTGTACAACGGGGACCAACTATTACGGCAAACTCTCGTACCACTGGGATAAGTTCTCCGAGAAGATGTCGACCTTCCTCGACCCCAAAACAAATGGAACTGCGACTTCTCTTCAAGGGGCTTGGAGAAAAAACAAAGATGGCGTAGAGCTACGCCCCTTACCTCATGTAACAGGTCTCAAAATAGAAAAAGATGGAGAAAACCTGAAAGTGAGCTGGGATCCCGTGCCCACAACACACCTTGCTCCCGGATGGAAAGTGAAGTACAATATCCAACGCAATGGAAAGGTGTTAGAAGACAAGCGTACAGAAGCGACCTCGTTCTCCGAGCCCGCAAAAGATGCTGAGAACTCAAGCAAAGACGAGAAGGGATTCTGCCAAACCATTACTTATGCTGTACAAGCTCGCTACGAATATGGAACAGGTAACGACCTGACAACCCTCAACCCTTCTAAACCCGAGCGTTATGCAGAGACAGACTGGATCGAACAAAGTATTTTCGTGGGCGAACGCTCCAAGTGGGTACCGGTAATTGGCAAGAGTAAAGAGAACTCTGGCGGCATGCGTATCTCCTGGAATCAGCCTTACAACTTCCAAGAAGTAACTCTTTTTGGGGCTCCCAAAAGCGATGCAACCTACAAACCCACCTCTACAAGAATTAAAGTCGCATTCCAAGGATACCCTGTTCCCAGAGAGATCACGCTCTTCAGCAAGTTCCCCTCGGATGCACTCCGCTCCGATGGCAAATCGGTATATGTACATGGCTTGCGCCTCATGCCCGCCACGGCCGGAGGTTCATATAAAGCATTCTTACAAACATCCAAAAGCTCCAATGATATTGTAACCAAATCTTTTGATGTACCCTCTAGCTGGAAGTCGGGGGATTGGGTTACCGTCATGTTCGACAAACCCGTACAAATCAACAATGAGAAGGTGCTCTTTGCAGGAGTAAGTGTACCCAATGTCATAGGAGCCAAACTCTTGAGCTACTACGAATACTCCAGCGATGCTTATCGTGATTACTCTGACGGATCTTTTGCTTTCGACCTAAAGGAGGGGGAGCTCTTCTACATGTCTCCTTCTCAGGCAAGCACTCTCTACGCTGAGTCACCAGCTGGTTACTATGCCATTGGTCTTTTGCTAAGTACCAATAATAAAAAATCCTCATCTGAAGACAATCTTAGCGTCTTTGCAACGAATAAATCGCTTGCCCCCTTCCCTGTTGTAAAAGAGTTTATCGTAAAACGTAATGGACAAGAGATCGCTCGTGTAAACACTCGTGAGTACTTAGATAAAGACGGAAAGGAAAGCGATAAATACGATATTGAGGTAGCATACGAAGAGGGTGTATACACAGGCAACCAAGAGATACCCTACGAAAAGGAGGCTCCCGGTGTATATCCTACCAAGATTGGCAATGATGCTCTTTTGCACCTAACCAATAGCTCTTCTGTCACAGCCGTCTCTATCTACACGGTAGATGGTGTACTCCTCAAGAAGGTAGAGCATCCATCAGCAAGTATCTCAGTAGAAGACCTTGCCGCCGGTAATACCTACATTGTTGTCCTTGATGGTAATGCAGGACGCAGTGTACACCGCATCTTCCGATAATGCTCTAGTTATACCGGCATAATAAGCCGGCTAAAATCTCAGAGAAAACCCTGCCCTCTTTTTTATAGAGGACAGGGTATTTCTTTTGGAATCACAAGCCTACAAACTTTTTCTTGTGCCCTAAATAAGAGATAGTATACAGCCGTATAAACTATCATAGTCTCACTAAAGAAAGAAATTCCACAACAAATAGCACATTACACAGAAAGAAAATCGTATCTTTGCGTGAGGTAGAAAAACTAATCTAGAAGACTCAGACAATCATACTAACAATGAGATGTAACAAACACCTATTAACGAAAGCTCTGCTGAGCACTACGCTAATAGCCTCTTCTACGCTGTTTGCCGCGGCGCAAATATCGTTTGGAGGAGAGCCTGCAAGCTTCCGTCAGCCAACTAACTCCCTACGTTCTACGGGAGCTAACAAGGTAATAGAAGTACGACCCGACTTCAATCCGGATGACATGCAGAGTGTGCAAGTGTGGGATGCTCAACAAGTACACGTAAAACCGTTGATTATTGGACGTACCATTGCTACAGACATCAATTTTGCTCGCGACGCCAAGCGTGTAACTCTTGATGATGGCACCCTTGTGTATCGTCTCACTGTTGATGTAAAAGGAGCTAAGGCAAACGTTCTCTATTACGACGATTTCTTTATTCCCCAGAATGCAGGGGAACTCTATATCTACACCCCCGATCGTAAAAAGGTACTCGGTAAGTACACCTACGAAACACACCCCACTCATGGGGCTTTCGCTACGGAACCTCTCCCCGGTACTACGGCTGTACTTGAGTATAGACCGGCTCTCAATAGTAAAGAGATGCCCACTCTTCTGATCTCTTCCGTAGGGCACATATTCTCCAAGGCTGCAGCTACTGTAGACCCCGGAGAAGACCAAGGAAGCGACGATTGTTCTGTAAACATCAACTGCCAAGAGGGTGCCGAGTGGCAAGAACAAAAGGCGGGAGTTGTACAGATGCTAATGCTCCATGGTAGATACATGGGGCTATGCTCGGGCGACCTCCTCAACAATACCAACGAAGATTTTACCCCCTACATTATCTCGGCAGCGCACTGTGAGAGTGTAACTACTGATAGGAAGGCATCAGAGGACGACCTCAACCAATGGATTTTCACCTTCCACTACGAAAAGTTGGGCTGTAGCAGTGGCTCCTTTGCTTTGGGGCGTGCTAAAACCATGGTCGGTTGCGATCTTATGGCTTTCCTTCCTATAAAAGGGCAATCGGATGGGCTCCTCCTCAAACTGGATCAGATGATCCCGGACTCTTATCGCGTCTACTATAACGGGTGGGATCGCTCAGACGCCATCCCCAACAGTGGTGTAAGCATCCACCACCCTGCCGGAGATGCTAAAAAACTCTCCGTCTATAATGGCAATGTTATGACCAGTACTTGGCGCACCCAAGAGGCTGTAGGCGGACCGGATGCTCACTTCTTCTTCCACTTCACCAAGGGGGAGACAGAGGGAGGTTCTTCCGGCTCTTCTCTTTGGAACGAAGATAAACTTGTGGTAGGTACGCTCACCGGTGGTGGTGGACGTTGCCAAAGCGGCACAAACTTCTACGGAAGACTACAATACCACTGGGATAAGTACAAAAAGGATGGAGACGCCACCACACAAATGGCCTCCTTCCTCGACCCCAAGACTAATGGGCAAGCAACAAAGCTACGTGGTAGATGGAAAGATGAAGCAGGTACACTTCGTCCTCTCCCCATTGTTACAGGGGTCAAGATTAGCCGTGAGGGAGATAACATTAAGGTTACCTGGGATCCCATCCCCCGTACGCACCTCGCCGATGGGTGGAAAGTGAAGTACAACATCAGCCGCAATGGCAAAGATCTGGACAAGCGCACGGAAGCTACTGAGTTTACAGAACCCATTACTGAAGCAGAAAAAGACAACCATGGCTCCATCACCTATGGCGTACAAGCTCGCTACGAGTACGGGACAGGCATCCCCACAGAAAATCCGGATAGGCCTGAGCGATACGCTGTTACCGATTGGGTTGAGCAAGGTATCTACATTGGAGAGAAGAGCAAGACGGTACCTGTTGTTTCTGTAAAGAAAGAGGGTAATGGAGTGCGCATCTCCTGGAATCAACCCCATAACCTCCAAGAGGTCACCCTCTTTGGTGCTCCCAAAGAGACATCGGAATATGAAGATATTACTCTCCGCTATGTAGGCGCAGTTTACACAAACAGCCATCCCAATGGTTTTATTCCTTCGGAGATTACGCTTGCAAGTAAATTCCCTACCGGCTCTTTTGATGCAAATGGTTCTGCTCTCTATGTGCATGGGATTCGTGTAATACCGACCCAAAAAGTCTCGGGAGTGTACAAGGCTTATGTACACTCTAGCAAAATGGTAAACTCACAGTACTATGTGAATCAACCCTTTGATGTACCTGCAGATTGGACTCCAGGACAATGGGTCACGGTACTATTCCAAAAACCTATCGCCATTGACCTAGAGAAAGTCTTATATGCCGGTGTAACTGTTCCTAATAAGAATACCACCTCATATCCATCCATCAGCTTTGTTAAGTACACGAGCGATGCTGTACGCGAATACATCGACGGAAACGTTGTTTTGGAGAATGGTCAGGATATTTTCTCCTATAACGATGCTGTATCCTACTTGCGGATTGTTAATAAATATAGCGGCTACGCTGCTATCAGCCTCCTCGTAAGCAATGTAAAGAAACCCATTACCAGCGTAGACGACCAACACATCTACGTAACAGGGAAGAACATAGTTGCTTTCCCAAAAGTAAAGGGATTCACCATCAAGCGTAATGGCACAGAGATCGCCACTGTAGAAGCTGTGCGCGAATATGTAGACCAAGGGGGTAACGAAAATGACACGTACACCGTAGAAGTAAAATACGAAGACGGTATATACACAGGTTGCAAAGATATTCCTACAGACTCGGCAAATCCCAGTGTATACCCCACAACAATTGGTACAGATGGACTCTTGCATGTAAATGGTAACGAAGCACTCTCAAGCCTCACGATCTATACAATGGATGGTCAGCTAGTGAAGTCGGTTCATCAGCCAGCGAGCACCGTTTCTATAGAAGACGTGCCTTCCGGCAACTACATCGTGGTACTCGACGGCTCTTGTGGACGCAAAACGCAACGCATTATCCGATAAGAATCGGTAAGTCTTTTGACATAAGATTCTCTTGAGAGAGGGGAGGCTCGAAACAAAGGGTCTCCCCTCTCTTCTTTTTATACGGCTACTACAATAATAGCAAAAGGCCTTTTACCCCGTTTCTCGATTGCTATCTGATGAAGCAACCGAGAGAAGAGAAAGAGAAATCAATGCCCCAAACGTTTCTACTGCTGTTTAGTAGGGGGCTGAAAGGGGACAGCCTGTACCCTCACTCCTTTCTGCCCAGGATTTTTTGAGCTGTAGGCCTAAATATTTTTTGCTCCTGCCCATGAAACTTTTTTATTCTACCCTATTCCAAAAAAAATGTAGGGCAGGGGGGGGCCGTTTCACGGGAAGGCTCTCCTCAAGTTTATAACATTCTCGTACAGCAAATTGGTTCCCATCCATTGCAGTTGCTACTTGCATCTGCACTATAGGTTATTGGGCAATAGTAATGTTTCACTACCTTTGTGCGACGTAGATCCTATCGAAGAAGTCTTTTATGAAAAGGAAAAAACCTGCGACCTCTAGGCTCCTCATCGGCAGCTTTTTAGCGGTAATTGCTACGCTTACAGGCTCGGCGCAAATCTCATTCGGCGGCACTCCTGCCTCTTTCCAAGATAATGCAGAAACACTTCGTGCGAGTGCCCCTGCCAAGGTTGTCACCATCCGCCCAAACTTCAACCCCGATGACGAACGCGCGCTACACCTCCGCACGCATACTAATCTAACAGGGAAACCCCTCACCATTGGGCGCAGACTTTCCTCTCATATCGACTTTGCTCGCGATGCCGCGCGCACACGACTCAATGATGGACGCATCGTCTATCGCTTGCAAATTGAGCTAAAGGGTGCTAGAGGGGTGCTCCTAACTTACGACGATTTCTTCATCCCTCAAGGGGGAGAACTATTCATTTACACCCCCGATCGGAGCCAACTACTTGGGGCTTACACCCACGAAACACACCCAACACACGGAAGATTCGCCACCGAGCCCCTCTCGGGTAGTAGCGTTATCTTAGAGTATACCCCTCCTGTATCAGGAGAACTCCCCAGCCTCCTACTCTCTAGTGTAATCCATCTCTTCGCTACAATGGGACTACCCGACCCCGGAGCTCTTCATCGCGACGAGGCTTCGGACGAATTTTGCCAGATCAATGTCAATTGTAAAGAGGGTGCTGAGTGGCAAGCCGAAAAGGCAGGAGTAGTACAAATGTACATAATCAGCAAAGAGGGCGCCAGCTTCTGTACCGGCAACCTTCTCAACAATACCAACGAAGACTTTCGCCCCCTTATCCTCTCGGCAGCCCACTGCGAGAGTTCGACTAACAAGGTGCAAAATACTCCAACGGATCGCGATCAATGGATTTTCACTTTCCACTACGAAAAACCGGGATGCAGCAATGGCCGGCTCTCCCTGTTCCGTGGCAAGAGCATGGTAGGGTGCAAACTGCTTTCTTTCCTCCCCATTGCCGGACAATCCGATGGTCTATTACTTGAACTCAACCAAGCTATCCCTGCGAGCTACCGAGTGTACTACAATGGTTGGGATAGGCGCAAAGTACTGCCCACCAAAGGGATAAGCTTACATCATCCTAGAGGAGATGCCAAGAAAATATCGGTGTACGACCACGCACAATCGCCCGTAATGGATGGCACTTGGTACAGCGGATCCATCATCGAAAACATCAAGGGAGACAAGGACGCACACATTCGCTTTAGCTTTTCCAAAGGCGCTACAGAGGGAGGTTCTTCCGGCTCTTCTCTTTGGAACGAAAACCACCTCGTGGTGGGAACCCTCTCGGGAGGGACGCCCGGATGCGCCCTAGAAAGTGAAAACCTCTATGGCAAACTCGCCTATCATTGGGATAAGTATAAAAAAGAGGGAGACCCTACTACCCAAATGGCAACCTACCTCGACCCCAAGGGAAATGGGAGTGCCGAAACCCTCAAGGGACGTTGGCGCGACGAAGCAGGCTACCTGCGCCCTCTTACGCCCATCCACGATCTCAACATTCGCAAAGAGGGCAACCTCCTCAAAGTTACTTGGGCAGCCCCCTCTCGGGAGCATATTCCCTCAGGCTGGAGCCTCGACTACAATCTGTACCGCAATGGACTCGAAATTGCCAAAGGGATAGAGACGACCGAATTCACCGAATCCTACCCAACAGCCCTTGAGGGAGCCCACGGCTCTGTTGTCTACGGCGTGCAAGCCCACTACACCTACCATGGAGAGGTAATAGACCCTAGCGACGAGAGAGAGGCTTTTGCCGATTGTATCGAGGAGGGCATCTATGTAGGCGATGCTACCCGCACCCTATCTCCCGAGAAAAAGAAGACTTCTCAAGGGGTTATCCTCTCATGGCGTCGCCCCTACAATATGCAGGAGATTTCACTCTTTGGCTACCTCCAAGAGCCTCAGTATAGCAAGCTAGATCTGCCCCACATCAGCAAAATAGCCCCTGAGGCCATAGACCCTCAATATCAAACTATTGCGAGCAAATTCCCGAGCGAATACTTCACTTCACACAATAAAGAGGTCTATATCCACGCCATTAGCTACATGCCAACGCGCAGTGCTATGGGCAACTACAAAACCTTCTTGCGCTACGGCAATTTGTGCAACGCCTCAACCACCGTAACCCAACTATTCGATGTGCCCGAGGGATGGCAAGAAAAAACTTGGCATACCGTCTATCTCAAGAAGCCCTTTAAGGTAGATGCGCAACGCTCCCTTTGGGTTGGCTTCTCAACTCGCAACGAAAAGACAGATGTTGCTTCTATCTATTCGGTAAAAGGGACCGGCGACAGTATTCAGCAATATGTAGACGCTCTTTTCTCTCGCGACCTCGGGAACCATTTCTTTGGTAGGTGCGCAACAGACGGATATCTAGCCATTCGCCTCCATGTGAGCGATAATCCTCAAAAGACGATCCCGGAAGACGATACCCATATCTATGCCGGAGGGAAACGACCCGTACCCTTCCCTATAATTAAAGAGTACATTGTTAAACGGAACGGACAAGAGGTAGCGCGCGTTGGTGATGTCCTCAGCTATACCGATCAAGAAGGAGGCGAAAACGACGTCTACACGATAGAGGTAGTGTACGAAAATGGCGAAGTGCTCCCCACAGAAAGGGTGCGAAACGACGAGCAGCCCGGGGTGTATCCCTCCCAAGTGGGCGAAGATGGTCTACTCCATCTCACAGCTCCCAGCCGTGTAATACGCTTTAGCCTTTATACTCTTGAAGGGGAATTGGTACAAACGTGGCTTCACCCCTCCGCCACCCTATCGCTAGAGGGGATAGCTCCAGCCCCCTATGTCGTAGTACTAGAGACCGAGACGGGGCGCATCACACAGCGCATTATCCGCTAAAAAGAAGCTTTGAGAACGAGTATCGTCGGTTTGTTCGCCAAGCCGAGTTACTCCTTCTCATGGACAGCCGTGCATGGGACATGCATACAGCCCTGGCTGATGGACGCAAATACCCTACTGTCAAATTCGGACATCGAACAGCATCCCTTTGACTCAAAAATAGGAAAAGCCATTTCGATTTATCGTATTTCTTGCGTAAATTCTTGCATTTCTCAACACAAATGCTTAAGTTTGCAAGCAAATAGTCAATGCGACGATAAATCCTAAAGTTCGAACGACGATGAAGACATTAGTAAAGCACTATACAGCAAGCCTCCGCACAGCTCTGCGAGACTCCGGCGCTAGTGCGTTTTACATGCTCGCCATGTGTCGTTCTCATTCGTTCGAGGGAGGGGACATTTCAGGCGTTCCTGTGCCATTTACGGAACGTACTTCTCCGACGAAAACTATATACGGAAGGCTCTGCCAGCATCTCTGCGTCAAAGAGATTCGGGCAGAGTCTTTTAGCATTATGGAGTTACCCTCCACGGCATCACATCCTCTAATTAACAAACATATATTCAACATATAATCATTTAAAAGTTATGAAGAGACAATTACTCCACAATGCACTCATGGGCATCGCCGCTCTATTTGCAAGCATCGCGTTGCCCGCCATGGCACAGGCACAAAGCACAGAAGGCTACGCAGTGATGAACGTCGCAGACAAATCCATGACTTTCTATTACGACGCCAACAAGGCCACACACACCGAGGGTACCGTATACGATTTCCCCGACTCCAACACCGGCTACCCCGAATGGTGTTTGGTGTATAACAGAAAGATAATTACCACCGTAACATTTGACAATTCGATGGCGGACTGCCACCCTACCACCACGAGAATGTGGTTTGACGGCTTCGAGGAGCTTACCACCATCAACAATATAGAGAACCTCAATACCGACAAAGTAACCAACATGGGAGGTATGTTCTCCGGCTGCAAAGCCTTGAAGCAACTCGACGTATCGGCATTCAAAACTCAAGATGTGACCTTTATGGACTATATGTTCGATAACTGCGAACTCTTGACCGAACTTGACGTATCGGGCTTCGACACCCAGAAGGTAACCAAAATGAGCTTTATGTTCTATAACTGCAAAGGCTTGACTACACTCGACGTCTCAAGCTTCAACACCGAAGCTGTGGAGGACGTGAGCGATATGTTCCATGACTGCGAATCCCTCACCACCATCTTCTGCGATGAGACCTGGACGACCGAAATGTCTATCAACATGTTCAAAAACTGCAAGAACATAAAGGGAGGAACAGACGGCACCGTTACCTACGACGATGAGAGAATTGATATAATGATGGCAAACCCCACAACGGGTTACTTCACAAAGAAAAAGTCCATCGCCATTGATACACCGGTAGCCAATAACAAAGCTGAGACTGCGTACAAGGGCATCTACACCCTAGAGGGCATGCGTCTGGGCGACGACTTCGACCGCCTACCGGCAGGTATCTACATCGTCAATGGCGAGAAGGTGATAAAGCAATAAGGAAGAAGTCCAAACTCATATAGAACAAAAGAACGCGTAAACAGGAACTATAGAACATCGGGGAGTCATCGCAACGCAGTGTCGTTTCGGTGGCTCCTCTGTTATGCTTTCCTTCGTTCTTCTTTTTGAATGTGTAAAATCCTCCTGCATGGGGAAGCGAAAAATCTAATCTCCACAGTAAAAAGCATTATGCAAAAGAAGTTACAGAAAAGGTTGCAAAGTAGAAAATAAAGTTGTAACTTAGTGGCGTAAGTAAAGACAACGAGTACTAACAACTAAACGGATTGACCCATGACTAAAACGATCACTTTCAACGAACTGAGAAGGATCAAAGATAGCCTTCCCGATGGAGCCACGCAACGCATCGCTGATGAGTTGGGGCTTAAAGTAGAAACAGTACGCAACTATTTCGGTGGTGCCAATTACGAAAATGGAAGAAGTGCGGGTATTCACATTGAGCCGGGTCCCGACGGAGGTATTGTAGAGATTGACGATACAACGATACTAGAGAAGGCTCTTGCACAGATTGGAGAGATGGAAGAAGTCTCCGAGCCAGAGAAAGAAGAAGCTTAACTCTAGTAGAGCGAAGCATACAGAAGGCATGGGAGGGGCAAAACAAGCATCGCTCCCGCGAGAGGGTGAGTTTACCGCTCCGTGCCTCTTTAGCATAGGGCTGGGGTTTTGAGGAATTTCGGCCGGTTACCTTGAGAGGTTCTCCCTCGGGAAGGATCTCAAAAGCAGGGGTGGAGGGGTTGTGTGCTACCACACTCCGGACACGTTCTCTGCTCTTACGTGCGTAATAGAATAGAAAGTGGCATTAAACTAAGGAATCCATGAGCAAAAACAATCCAGAACAACAAGAAAAACTCGTTACCGTAGCTATCCATACCTTCGAAAAGGCACAGATACTACAAACACTGCTACAAAGCGAGGGAATAGAGGCTACCCTGCAAAATGTTAATCAGATACTTCCCGTAGTCTCGGCTGGGGTGCGTGTGCGCATCAAAGAGAGCGACTTACCCCATGCACTAGACGTGATCGAGAACAATAATTGGAATCGTCCCGAGCTATATGCCGAGCTTAATCAGGTCGATGGTTACAACAAAGAGGGGAAGTCGACAGAAGCAACACCCTACGTACTCATACCTGTAGACTTTAGCGATTTCATGCCCAATGTGCTACAGATTGGGTTCCACTTTGCTCAGCGCAGAGGTCTGCACGTGAAGTTGCTCCATGTCTACTTCTCGCAATTCTACTCTGTTGCCCCCATGCTATCCCCCGACATCTCCGTTTATCAAGCCAATAAAGAACTTAACATTCGTCGGGAACATGAGCGTGCCGAGCGCAAAATGAACGCTCTAGAGAAGGAACTCAAAGAGAAAATGGAGAAGGGGGAAATCCCGAAGGCACCCTTCGAAACCCAGCTCATTGACGGTATCCCCGAGGACGTAGTGCTATCAACAGCGCGCAACCGTCCTCCCATCGCCATCATCATGGGTACGAGAGGAAAGAGCCGACGCAACGAAGATCTCATCGGATCCGTTGCCGCTGAGGTTATTGACCGCGCCAAGGTACCTGTACTCGTCGTACCAGAAGATGCCAAGGTGGTAGACCTTGCGGATGTAGAAAATGTAGGGGTAGCCACAGGGTTTGACCAACGCGACCTCGTACTCTTCGACCGCATGATGCAGCTCACAAAGCCTAATAAGCCCAATTACATGCTCTTCAACGTCTCTAGAATTACGGAGGATTGGAGTGAAATTGAGTTGCGCGCCATGATGGAGTACCACAAGCAACACTACCCCGATAGCAACATCGAGTTTACAACGCTGGATCCGGGCGACTTCTCCCTTGCACTAGAGAAGTTTGTCATCAGCAAGCAGATTGGTCTTATCGTGGTTAATACGTACCGACGCAGTCTCTTTGCTCGCTTCTTCAATCCCGGTATGGCGCGTCGCATGCTCTTCCATGCCGGTACACCACTTCTAGTTATGCATAGCAACTCTTGGAGGTAAATCCTCATTAAATCATCTCTATACTAGCAGGGTAAGAGGGGGAAGGCTAAGGCCTATCCTCCTCTTATTGTTTAAGGACGAACCGGCAAGCCTCTCTTAGGGGCAATGGATAGAAAGCGAGCAATACCCCTCTAGGGTAGCATTACGATAAGGCGACTAGAGGTGCAACAAGAGCGCAACCCCGACCTCAAAAGAGAGACGAAGCGGAGTGGCTACGACGTTGTCTTCGGAACTTGATGCCCCCTCCTCTTTGGGATAATAGGCGGTAGAGTGCGATGCTCCCACAAAAAAACGGAAGCCCCTGTGGAGTCGGATGTCGTAATCAAGGTGGGCACGCAGGCCCAACTCTCCGAGCAACACAGTCCCCGGAGCAGAGGGAGCTGCAGGATAGATATAGTAAAAAGGAGCTGCCCCCAAGGCGACGCGAGAAGCGGGATAGTAACAAACATCCCCCTTGAAACCGAAGTACCAATCCGTATTGTTGGGGACACCATAGCCCGAGATCTGTAGCAAGTTCCCTCCCACTACGCCGCAATCGAGAAGACATCCATCCTCTGAAGTAACAGGAAAGAGAAGTGCAACTTCGTTGCGAATAGCTTGGCGAATGGAGGCTTTATAGTAGTGTTGCGTAAGCTGCGAGGTGCCGTAGTGGATAGATAATGTGTGGGGGAGATCTTCGCTTGAGGGGATTTCGTAGAGGAAGGTTCCCTTCTTCCCCCAAAGGAGGTCACTCAGGATAGAACCGATCTGTGCAGACAGAATCCCCACGCCAGCCCCTGCCCATACATCACTCGCCCAGTGGCGATTGTTGAGGATACGCCCCACCCCCGTGGCGTAAGCAGCCGAGTAGCCCAACGCCGATAGCCACGGATAACGCGCTCCATACTCTATATCCAGCAATTCCGCCCCCATAAATGCGGTAGCCGTATGACCCGAAGGGAAAGAATTAGCACTCGAACCATCGGGACGAAGACGATGGGTAAGCCATTTTGTCGTGTTCACCAAAATCAATGTACTCGCTACCGACAGGGCATCAGTCGTGAGGAGTTCGTAGGGCGAAGAATGGCTTCCTTTAAGCCCAAACAACGCTGCCGATAGTTGTAAAGCCAAGGGCGAGTACTGCAAATAATCGTCGTAGTGGGAGCGAAATGTGGGGAGAGATTGCATACGAATCCCCCGAATAGCCCCATCCAGCGACGGAGCAACTGCCGCAGCCATCCCCATAAAGGGTAAAGTAGATACGCCCCACTCCCAAGGCTGCCGGCGAAGAGTAGAATCCTCCGTGCGGAGCGAATCGGTCTCAGCCTGAGCCATAAAACTCCAAAAGAGGACTAGGAGGGTAAAGAGAGAGAGTCGTTTCATCAACAACAAAAGGCTATAGCTAGTAGATTTTCTCCCCTCCCGGGTTTTTGCGGTAGACGTGCCGGTAAAGCTCTTGCGCGTAATGTTCGCTATCTTGCCCCCTTGCTGCCCATTCATTCCCCATTAGGTAGAGGGGGATAGCCGGGCGGTCCTCGCCATAAGAGGGCTGTATATAGGAGCGAGAAAGCACCTGCATACCCATTGACTCGTAGAAGGCGAGTCGTCTCTTACTCCACTCATCGAGAGGAGGTTCTATCTCAAAAACAAAGGAGATACTCGATGCTGCCCCACTCTTTAGCAAGTGCAATACCTCTCGCCCTATGCCCCGATTGCGCTCGGTGGGGAGTATCGCAAAATGCTCTCCGTAGTAAAAGCCCTCCAAATGCCACGTAGAGAGGAAACCCACAAGAGCCTCATCACGATAAATCAGATGCAGCAGAAAGCGAGGCTCCGAAGCCAACAGAGCCTCGAAGTCTCGCCTAGATCGCCGCTCGGCGGCAGGGAAAGCCTCCTCCATCAATTGGTGAACGAAAGCGAGTTTATCACCATCATCCGCCCATCGAAAGGGAGTTAAAACAATTCCCATAAGGGGGGAATAATTATTTATTGATAGCTACAATACCGGGGAGATCTTTGCCCTCGATAGCTTCGAGCAGGGCACCTCCACCGGTAGAAACGTACGAAACCTTATCGGCCACCTCGAAGAGATGCACACAGGCCACGCTGTCGCCGCCCCCTACCAGAGAGTAAGCACCGGCTTCTGTTGCTGCCACAATGGACTGCGCCAAAGCCTTAGAGCCATCACGGAAGTTGCTCATCTCGAAAACCCCAGCAGGGCCATTCCAGAGGATCGTTTTAGCCCCACGGATAGCCTCGTCGTAGAGAGCCATTGTCTTAGGACCTACGTCGAGCCCCATCCAACCATCGGGGATATTGTCAACCGGAGCTACCTGGGTATTAGCGTCATTGCTAAAGGCATCTGCCACCTTTGCATCTACGGGCAAAACGAGATGCACCCCTTTTGCCTTTGCTTTCTCTACGATGGCACGAGCCACGTCCATCTTATCGTCTTCGCACAAAGAGCTACCCACCTTGCCGCCATAGGCCTTGGCAAAGGTAAAGCACATACCACCCGTTATAATAAGAGTATCCACTTTGTCGAGCAGGTTGTCGATAATATCAATCTTAGAAGAGACCTTAGAACCTCCCATGATAGCCACAAACGGACGATGGATGTCGCCCAAAACTCGCTGTACGGCATTTACTTCTTGCTCCATCAAGAAGCCAAACATTTTGCGATCGGCAGGGAAGCTATCGGCGATAAGAGCCGTAGAAGCGTGCGCACGATGAGCGGTACCAAAGGCGTCATTCACGTAGCAATCGGCAAGGGCGGCAAGTCTCTTGGCAAACTCAGCTTGACGCGGTTTGAGGGCTTTCTTAGCCTCTTTCTTTTCTTCGGCTGTGGCATCTTCGGCGAGGCCTCTGGGCTTACCCTCCTCTTCTTCGTAGAAGCGAAGATTTTCTAAGAGAAGCACATCCCCGTCCTGCATCTCGGCAATAGCCTTCTCTACCTCGGCTCCCACGCTATCGGGCACAAAGGTCACAGGGCGACCTAGCAATTCGGCAAGATGGGGCACCAGATGGCGGAGCGAAAGTTTGTCGCTCACCCCTTTGGGGCGACCTAGATGCGAGGCAATGATCAGGCGACCTCCGTCTGCAATAATTTTGTTGAGCGTGGGCAAAGCAGCACGCATGCGCGTGTCATCCGTAATTTGTAGGTTGTCATCGAGGGGCACATTGAAGTCCACTCGCACAAAGGCTCTCAGTCCTTTGAAATTAAAATCCTTGATGTTCATTCTCTTTGGAATAGTATAATTGGGTTTTAGATTCTGTACAAAATCTTGGTTCCGGAGGGCGATGGCTCCATCCGCCAAAAAGCGAAGACGATCAAAACTTATCGCGCTCCTATCTAGGTTCCTGCTATCCTCTTGCATCTCGCGGAATAGCTCACTAGGCTCGTCGTAATGCTCCAGGGCCATGCGCATAGCCACCAATGCCTCTCGCTCCTCTCCTTGGACAATGTGCACATAGGCACTATTGAGGTAGTCACTAGCCTTTGCACCGGGGAGGGAGAGAAGGGTACGATAGTAACCTTTTGCACGCTCGTAATCTCCTTTGGAGAGGAGGCACCAGGCCACCAAACGAGCTACCTGTCTCTCGCCGTCGGGTGCCGAGAACTCGTATTTATAGAGATAAGAAAGAGCCTCATCGTAGGATTTCATCTCCATATAGACCCCTGCAATCTTTAGCAATGGGGTTAGATTTTCGGGATTTTTCTTGAGAAGCTCCTCAAGCGTCTCTATTGCCTTCTCGGGCATGTTTACGCGCTGATAGCAAACGGCAAGGCGTGACAACTCTTTGGGGGATGCGTCTTCCACGAGGTCGGCATGGCGGTAGTGCCTAATTGCCTCTCGGTAATCTCCCATAAAGAAGCAGCTATTAGCCCAAAGATTCAGGGTGTTGGCATCGGTATCAAAGAGCTGAGGGATCGAGCCGATTTGCATCCTCACCTTGGCATAATTCCTACGCGAGTAGAAAAATAGAGCCGCCCCACGCACCATAGACTCGATGGGAAGAGCTTTCTTTAGGATAGGGAGCCTTGCCACCATGATATCCTGCCGGAATATATCCACAAACTGCTCATGCAGAGGGAATAGCTTGGTAAATCTGTAGAAATCTTCGACGTAGACTTTCGCACACTTAGGCATCAAAGACTCTGCCGATAGCTCATTCAACATCGCTCCGTTGAGCTCCTCCGGCATCTCTATACCCATCACTTTTATTCCCATCCCCATCCTATCGAAGGTGATAAAGAGGGAGTATAGATCCGAATCACAGAGCTTTCCTTTGAGGAGGGGGTAGAGTTTTCGGAGATTTTCGTTCCTATTCAGTACTCCCGCAATGCGGCTATGCTCCTCGTCAAAAGGTAGGAACCACGAAGAAATGGAGTTGAAAAAGTAATCGCTTTTATTCTCTTTGAAGCTACTAAATAAGAGGTCTTCGCCCTCCTGCTCCAGCGTTCCAAACTCTTGGAAGAAGGTACTCATCTCCTCCGAGTCCGACACTTTGTCGAAGAGCTGATCCAGTTTATCCTCGGTTAGATTCTCATCCGTATCCTCTTCTATGGAGCTCCATTTCGCCTTCATCTCTTGCAGCATATTGGGCATGAGCTCTCCTATCTTTTGGGAGAGTTGCTCCGTCTCTGTGGCGTGCGTATAGCGCGTCCATAGGTGGATAAAAGCCGTTACAAACATCGGATTCTGCAGGGCATCTTTTAGGAGCGGCTCTAGCCACGACAAGAAGAGAGGCAACCTATCGCGATAGAGGTAGAGACTGACAAAAACGCCCATGGCAAGCCGCACCATATAGGCTTCGCTCGTAGAGGAGGAAGCAGCCTCACGCAGAAGGAAAGCCATCTTACTCTCATCCCAATACGACATCAAGCCCAAGGTAATAGCAGAAGAGGCGACCAAGCGCACATATTCACTCGAAGAGGAGAGTCGGTCTTGCTCCGCCTCCGTGAGCGACTCAGATACCCACAGCGTCTCAAACAGGAGGTCTACAAGGGTATCGAAGCTATCGCGTTCCTCTTCTTTGAAGGCAGGGCGTGATAGATCTTCGAGCAAATTCTCTACCGACAATCCCTTACGAGCCTCCACCACTGCCCAACGGCGGAAGTAGAGCGAACCCGAGTCTTTGCTTCGTACAGCCCGATAGACTCTATCGCTCAGCTTCAGCAATTTCACTTTGAGCTCCTCCAAGAAGTGTGCTCTATCGGGGTCTACAATGCCTTTATCGAGGTAACCCAACATCATTCCATAGATGCTCTCTTCTCGGCTCAAGCTATCTCCCAAGCTATACAGAGCATGCTCTTCGATAACTTGCTTGAGTAGAGAAATAGCTTCGTAAAAGCGATTGGATAGGATATACTCGTTAATGGTCTTTCTATTCATAACTATGGATGGGGAGAAGGGATAGTCTATACAGTATTGTTATTATTTCTTTTTTAGTGATGCTTCGGCGCGCAAAAGTCGCTGATGATGGCAGAAGAGGAGCTTTCCCTCATCGTCGTGCAGGTGCATTCCATTCCCCTCACAGTAGCGCCACACGAGGCAATCGGCACACTGGTCTCGGCGAGCCCAACTCCGATCGCGATAGGGGAGGAAACGATTTTGCCATACGGTCCAGAAGTCATCTTCACGTACATTGCCCTGCTTATAGTCGAAGCGGATACTCGGGCAGGCACTGATCGTACCATCGCAGAGGATAGAAGCCACCTCCACACCTGCGTAGCAAGTATAGGGATGGGGACGTACCTCGCCTTCAAAACCGCCCAAAAAGCCCTCGCAACCATAGGAAGCCGCAATGCGCCCCTCCCTATTGGTGTCTCGGATAAACTCCATAAGGCGGTAAAAATCCACATCGCTAAGCTGTAATTTTGGGTCCTCAGCTGCTCTCCCCACGGGGAAAATGGTAAAAAGTCGCCACTCTTTAAGCCCTAAGCCAATCAAGTAGTCTCGAAACTCCGCGAGGTAACCAAAGTTCATCGGATTGACGCAGGTAACCACATCCCAGCGCACCTGCTCCGTCTTTGCCATAAGCTCAACGGCGTGAGAGGCTCGGGCAAAACTCAAATGATGCCCTCGGAGGTAATTGTGCGCTTCTTCGAAGCCATCCAGACTAATCGTAAGGGAATGCAAGCCGCTGCGCAATAGACTCTCGAGACGCTCTTCGTTGAGAAGCATCCCATTGGTCACAATACCCCAGGGGTAGCCTCGGCGGTAGAGCTCAAGCCCGATGGCATCAAGGTCCTGACGCACCAAGGCCTCTCCTCCCGTAAAGATGACAAGCACTTTATGCGGATCTACGTGAGGCGTTATGCTATCGACCACGCGGAGGAACTCCTCTCCGGAGAGCTCTTTGGCGGCACTATCTACGTGGCAATCGCTACCACAGTGCTTGCACGCCAAGTTACATTTGAGCGTACACTCCCAAAAGAGCGTGTTGAGTTTATGCTCGGCCACGCACTTGCGGCGGTAAGAACGATATGCCTCTAGCGAAATGCGCTGGCGAAAAGAGATTTTGCTCCCGCTCATTTCGAAGTATTTTCTTTAGGTACCGGCGCCATGGTGAGGGTTACCTCTTTTTTAATAGTACCTTCATACCAACGCCCCTTCGACTTGTCTTTGTGGATATCAGCAGGGGTTATCGCTACCGAATCTACCTTAGTTTCCCAACGGCCGTTCTTAGCTCCGTCCACATCTACAGCGCGCACATAGAGCATATTTCTACCAAAGCCCGATGCACCATCAAATATTTGAGCAACGCCGGCGGCATTGGTTCGTTCGATTATACTCCATGGCATAAGATCTCCATTTGGGTAATCTAATTTCTCAAGAAGAGTAACTTCTATGCCCTCGATAGGCTTACCCTCGGGGGTCTGCACCTTGGCTTTGACTTCGTACTCCATATAGGGGCTTCCATACTCTACTCTACCTCCGCCTCCTAATCTGTCGCAAGAGGTGTGAAATAGTCCTAGAAAGGCTGCACTCCCGATACTGAGGAGGCTTGCTACGCGTTTGATTAGTTTTTTCATTGTGTTGGTTGTTTATAGGGTTTCACTTACTAGATTAAATCCATTGTAATGGCTCTTCTTATCCAATATCTCGGGGTGGAATGAGCGCAAATGGACGCTTATTTCGAAGACTTTTTGTTGGAGGCCGGCTCCATCGTCAGGGTGATCTCTTTTTTGATTATTCCTTGATACCAATCCCCCTTCGACTCAGCATTGCGTCTATCATCAGGGGTTATCGCTACTGAGTCCACCTTGGTAGCCCACTCGCCGTTCTCAGCTCCGTCTCCATCTACGGCTTGCACATAGAGCTTCTCTACGTCAAAGGCCGTTTGGGAATCCGATATCTGAGCAACGCCGTTGGCATCGGTTCGTCCGATTACACTCAGGGACACAAAATCTCCATCCGACTCATACGATCTCTCAAGAATGGTAACTTCTATGCCTTCGATAGGTTTCCCATCGGGGGTCTGCACCCTAGCTTTCACATCGAAGTCAACGTAAGGGCATCCATACGCCAAGCTGATATCTTCTTCGTCTTCTCCTTCCTCTTCTGATTTTCCACAAGAGGGGAGGAATAGACCCAAGAAGGCGGCACATCCAATGCTGAGGAGGGCGGCTACGCGTTTGGTTAGTTTTTTCATTATGTTGGTCGTATATAGGCGTTCACTTCATCAATACATCCATCGTGACTATCCTGCCTATCAGACATTAGGCTCTAGAGAGCCCGAAGCGTGAGAGACGCCCATTCTTTCTAGGTGCACCACAAGCTCCTTACGAGCCTTTTTACGCACAAAGTCCCCTTTGCTCAGCTGGATGGTTCCATACCAAGGACGGTACATATAATCCCTGCCAGAGGCTTTAGCATCCCGCACGCGCAGGTGGATAGGCTGCATCATATTCGCAATATAGACATCTTTGCTTAGCTTAGCCACCCCTCGCACATTGGTCTCAGCCGAGGCACTTACCTCCCGCTCCAAGGGCATCTCTATCAGTTCGAGCACCATCCCTTCGAGGGGTTTATTATCGGTATCAAGTACCGTTACTACAATCTCCAGTGTGCCATCGGGGCGACCCGGAGCCTGGATCGGAGTCTCCACAAGAGGAGTCTCTATAAGATTGCACCCTGCCAGCAATAGCACAAGCATCGCCGGCAAGAGAGAGAATTTGAGTTGAAAAATCTTCTTCATTGTTTCTGGTGTGTTGTTTTTGGTGTGTTATAAACTTGCAAGAGAGGCCCCAATGCTTTACGTCTCTAGGCTTCGGAGTCCTCCTGCATTAGAGAGTCTCTTTCTTCTTTCCCTTGGGGAGAAGAGGGTACTTTTCTCATCTCCTCATACCTCTGATAGGGGACGCCATACATCACTCTAGGCATATCCTCTATCCTTTCTTCCTCCCTGCGAATGGAGTCTTGCTGTAGGGGATTTTGACCTCGAACTGAATCGGAGTCCGTTTTCATTCCTCCCTTTTTCCCTCCAAAAAGGGCACAACCCGACAGCAAAAAAGCCGATAAAGAGGCAAATGTAACTGCCACCACGGCTCCGATATATGCTTTCTTTCTTCTTGCCATACCCATACCTTGTTTTTAAAAGAACCTCAAAAAGGAAGCGTATCTCCTCCCAAGAGGATCCACTTACACCAAAGGTACTACTAAATTAAATCTCAGCCAAATTCTAAGAAAAACCCTACGGGTAGGCACCTCCCTCCCCACAAACAAAACCGCTATCAGGCAAAAGTAAATTCGGCATAGGCTGATTTCTCCTCCCCTTTCCGAGTGAATTTAGAAAAAATCTTGCCCGTGAAATATTTTCTTTTTGCCCTGTGGCGGAAAATTTTTCAGGCAGCGAATTTTTAAGGTTTCACAAAAGAAGTAAGAGACAGCTCTCCCTCGCCCCACGAATTGTACCTTTGCGGCGAAATGAGCGAAACTCTCTTTACCCACCCTCAACCGCTAGCCCGAGCCCTCGTCGATTGGTTCGAAGAGAATGCACGAGAGCTCCCCTGGCGTACCACTCGCGACCCCTACCACATTTGGCTATCGGAGGTTATATTGCAGCAAACGCGCGTAAACCAAGGGTACGACTACTTCCTTCGCTTTGTGGAAGCATTCCCCTCCGTTACCGACCTAGCGCAAGCCTCCGAAGATCAGGTACTCAGCCTGTGGCAGGGACTTGGCTACTACAGCAGAGCGCACAACCTCCATCGTGCGGCTCAAGTAATAGCCACAGAGCATCAGGGAATATTCCCCAAAGATTTTGATTCGATACGTGCTCTCCCCGGGGTGGGCGACTACACGGCCGGAGCCATTGCCTCGTTTGCATTCGATCTGCCTTACCCAGCCGTGGATGGCAATGTACTGCGCGTGGTCAGCCGACTTCTGGCAAGCGAACTCCCCATAGACACCCTAAGCGGGAAGCGACTCTGCACCCAAGCGGTGGAGGAGCTACTCGCCACCCAACTCCCCCCTAGCAAGTTGGGGCAAGCCCTTATAGAGCTAGGCGCACTGGTCTGCACCCCTCAATCTCCCCAATGCTCCACCTGCCCTGCCTCTTCTTGGTGCCGTGTAGCGGAGCTCCCTCTTGCTCGCCTTCTGCCCATAAAAGGGAAAAAGCTAACCCTTAGAGATCGCTACTTCAGCTACATCTATAGCACCTACCATCAGCAAGTCTTACTGGAGAAGCGAGGGCGAAACGACATCTGGCGAGGGCTGTATCAATTCCCTTTATTCGAGAGTGACAGCCCCCAAACTCCCGAAGCGGTAGTCCATTGGCTAGAGCACGAGCTCTCCTACTCGGGGGAGTTGCGCCTTGCGCCCACGACTTTCAGCCTTGAGCACCGGCTCTCCCACCAAATACTTCACATCACCATCTACACCGCCGAACTCGAGTCCGACACCCTAGGGAGCACCAAGTATCAATGGGTAAATCGGAGCGAATTGGGCGATTACGCCCTCCCCACGCCCCTCGTCCGCTTTCTTGAGCAACTGCACTAGCCCTCCCTCCCAGCCTACGTTTCTCTCTACCAAGTCCTCCCCAAATTCATCATCTCCCCTCCCATCTATACTTCTTTGTCTTAACATTAGGGTGTTTTTTCGGATAAATTACTATATTTGCATCCGAAGAAGGTTACAAAGCGATGTAACAACCTTATTCTATTCGGGGTCTCATAGTCATTCCTCCCCCAAAGAAAGAGCGTGAAAACCGGAATAGAAGAATACCAGAAATTTTTATTAACCCATAATTGTAATATCAGTATGAGGAAATCAATTTTAGTAAGTTTAGCCGTATTGTTTGCGGCTGTAATAGCAGTAGGCTGCAAACGCGATGTCCCCACACCTACGCCCACACCTACACCCACACCTACACCTAAGGAGTATGTGTATGATGTTTATGTGTCAGGGAATTCGATTAGCCCAACAGGTATAGAGAGAGCTCTACTATGGGAAAATGACCAACTTAAAAAACTATCAACCAGAGAAAGTTGGGCCGGTACCGTCTCCGGCTCCGGAGATAATGTCTACGTAGCAGGGGCAATTAAGCGCGAATCTCCTACGAAAGGATGGGCTGCCACAGTTTGGAAAAATACTAAGGCTACAGTGTTGGATAATAGTAGTAACACATCTTTCCACTATGCTCACTCCCTCTTTGTCTCTGATGACAACCTCTATATAGCGGGTCACGGCTGGAGCGATCCGGAGCCAAACCCTCGTGCTTTGATTTGGAAAAATGATGATGAGAAAGAGGTTATAGAACTTACAAAGGGAGAGAAGAAAGCTTATGCCTATTCTGTTTTCGTATCGAAGGGTGTTGTTTACGCAGCCGGATATGAGTACGATGCAACACGGGAATATGTACCCATACTTTGGAAGAATAAAGATCAGATTGCATTAGTAGATGATGCAATAACAATTGGCGCTGGCAACTCCGTTTTCGTATCGGGTGGTAATATCTATGTAGTAGGATGGAGAAAGGTGGGAGCTGGACCAGGGACTGCTACACTTTGGAAAAATGAGAACCCCACCTACCTAACGGGTAACGAGAGTGACGCCTTCTCAGTCTTTGTGGCGGATAATAAAGTCTATGTAGCCGGAATGAAAGAATTTGAAGGTAAAATGAGAGCTGTGCTATGGATAGATGGCGTGCTCACCACGTTAAGCAAAGAGGGTGTAGACGAAGCTCGTGCTCTCTCTGTTTTCGTAATCGACAATGATGTTTACGTAGCAGGATGGGAAAAAGATGCGAGAGGAAAGAGAGCCGTACTCTGGAAAAATGGGAAGCCGACCAATTTGAACGCAGATGCAACTAATGCTTATGCCCAATCCGTTTATGTGGTAAAGCGTGAGAAAAAATAAATAAGAAACAGAGAGTTGATAAGACTTTCGGAACAGATGAAAAACTCGCAAATTGTATAATTAGTATGAGAAAATCAATTTTAGTAGGTATAGCCATGGCACTTACGGCTATGGTAGCGATAGGATGTAAAAGCTCGCCTAAAGAGACGGTATATGACGTTTACGTAGCAGGATCCGAAGCACACAATCCTTTTTGGAAGACAGTGCTTTGGGTAAATGGCAAGTCTGCAAGCGCTCCGAGTGCTGATGGTGGGCTCAAGGCTGTTTTTGTGTCGGGTAATGATGTCTATGTGGCAGGATCGGAAATCCTCGAAGGAGGCTCTTCTATGTCTGCGGCACTTTGGAAGAATGGTGTGGCTGTACCCTTGACGCCTTCGGGAAGAGTCTCCTACGCCCACTCTGTTTTTGTGTCGGGTAGCGATGTCTATGTAGTGGGGTATGCGCAGCAAAAAGATACAGGGACGTGGTGCGCTACTCTTTGGAAAAATGGGAAGCCCAAGACCCTATCAGACGCTCCGAGTAATGCTAAATCTGTTTTTGTATCGGGCCAAGACCTCTATATCTCGGGATATGAAAAAGACGAGACTACAGGTAACTCACATGCAACACTCTGGAGAAATGATGAAGTTATCAAATTGAAAAGCAGTGCTAAACACTCCTATGCTAATGCTGTCTATGTAGAGGGACGCGATGTCTACGCCGTAGGGTATAAGATGACTGCAGATGCCAAGATGTTTGCTATGCTCTGGAGGAATGGCACCCCTGAAGAGATAACAAATGGAGACCAATGGGCAGAAGCTCGTTCCCTCTTTGTCTCGGGCAATGATATTTTCGTCGTAGGGCATGAAAACCAGGGAGGGAAGAATGTCGCTATGCTATGGAGAAATGGTACACGTACCAAGTTGAGTAGTAGTGACGCAGAAGATGCTGATGCTCTCTCCGTGTATGTAATTGACGATAATGTTTACGTCGTAGGGACCGAGAAGAAAGGCGGAAAGGACGTCGCTATGCTATGGAAGAAGGTAAAGGACTCTGGCACCTGGATCTCTGAAGCATTGACCGACGGAAGCAACTCGGCTGAAGCCGCCTCCGTTTTTGTGGTAAAGCGCAATAAGTAAAGAGTAGCGAGCGTCCGTACGCCCTCCATAGAGGGGCGTGCGGAGGAAACGCTTCGGCAGATAAAAATTAAAACAGTAGGGGGCTATGTCGTAGAGGCATAGCCCTTTCTTCGTTCCTTAGCTAGGGGATTGCTCTCGCTTTTGAGAGACATGCAACGCTCTCTAGCCCACTCCAAGGGAAGCAATGGAGAGAGAGCTCTTTCTCCTGTTGTATACTTCCCCAAATTATATGAGTACAAGAGGGCGATATAGCTGTAGATAAAAATAAATGCTTACCTTTGCAGTGAAGATTGCGGCCGTGGTGTAATTGGTAGCCACGTTAGACTTAGGATCTAATGCTGCGAGGCGTGAGGGTTCGAGTCCCTCCGGCCGCACTCTCCTCTAGATTAATCATTATGTGTCTGTGTAGCTCTGGGACTTCCCGGAGCTTTTTTGGTCAATAGTCCTTGCTAAGTGTTCGCCAGTGGGAATCCTTTCTAATGCTTTTACCCAAAAGGGATGGACTATTCTCAGTTTGTAAAAAGGGAGAAAAGACTTTTTGATTAAGATAAAGAAGTGTACATAGGAACGAGAATCCTTTGTACATTTGCACTATATTAAAGACGTTGACACCCATGGATAGTAATAAAGTATTATTTGTCAGCGGTATAGATACCGGGGTAGGGAAAACTTATGCTACAGGCATTTTGCTTCGTGAGATGCGGGAGAAAGGACTCCGCGTTATCAGTCAGAAGCCTGTGCAAACAGGCTGCGAGGGTCGTAGTGAAGACCTTGACGTACACGACGCTCTAGCCCCCCATCTCGATCCCGAGCAACGAGCAGAGCCCTACCGCTGCACCTATCTTTATAAGTATCCTGCGTCACCTCACCTTTCGGCTCAGCTAGAACAACGCCCCATAGACCCTAAAAAGATCGATTCTGACACCCAACAGTTACTCTCGTTGGGCTACGATCGTATCCTAATGGAGGGGGCCGGAGGGCTTATGGTTCCACTGACTCCAGAGCTCCTTACCCTCGATTTTATTGCTCAGCGGGGCTATCCTGTAGCCTTGGTTACCTCAGGGCGACTGGGAAGCATCAACCACACCCTACTGAGTTTGCAAGCTCTACAAGATCGGGAGATCCCGGTAGAGCGCGTTATCTACAACCACTATCCCCCCGAAGAATCCCCCATAGCACAAGAGACCATAGCGTATCTACGGCATTACCTTGCCTCCTGTTGCCCCTCCACCCTGTGGCAGGAGATAGGATACGAGACATTGGATTCTTCATCTTCTGACAAATAATATTGCGTATGAAAGAGACGGCTACTCCTCAGCCTCAAGGGCTACAAGACATAGTATATTACGGTACCGAAGCAGAGCAGAAGATGGTACGCACGGCCTTCGAAGCCCTACTTCACGACTATCAAATGAGCAATCATCGTCGCAAAGACGAGATCATCATTAAAGCATTCAACCTAGCGAATAAAGCGCATGCAGGGGTACGACGCCGCAGTGGAGAGCCCTACATCATGCACCCCATAGCGGTCGCCTATATCGTTAGCCACGAGATGGGGCTTGGCTCCACCTCTATCGCCTCGGCACTCCTGCACGATGTAATAGAGGATACGGAGTACACCGAAGAGAACATCCGCGACATGTTTGGCGACAAGATAGCCCAAATCGTGCAGGGGCTTACCAAGATCTCGGTGGAGATGTTCAAAGATCAGGAGGATGTATCTGCCCAGGCGGAAAATTTTAGGAAGCTAATCCTGACCATGAACGACGATATACGTGTCGTACTCATCAAGATAGCAGACCGCCTGCACAACATGCGCACTCTTGAGTCGATGCCTACGCATAAGCAACTCAAGATCACGGGAGAGACGCTGTACGTCTACGCTCCCATTGCCCATCGACTGGGGCTCTTTACCATCAAAACAGAACTCGAGGAGCTATGCTTCCACATAGAGCATCCTGCCGAATACAACGAGATTAAGAACAAAATAGAGGCCAGCGAAGAGCAGCGAACTCTCCTCTTTGAGCATTTTGCCGCCCCGTTGCGCGAAGTCTTTGCTCGCAAAAAACTCAACTACGAAATGAAGGCGAGGGTGAAGAGTTGCTACTCGATTTGGCGCAAAATGCAGGAGAAAAAAATCCCCTTCGAAGAGGTGTACGACCTCTACGCCGTGCGCATCATTTTTGAGAGTCAAGAGGGCATCCCCGACAAAAAGGTGTGTTGGGATATTTACTCCGAGATCACAGACCTATACCGCAACAAGACAGACCGCATCCGCGACTGGGTTAGTTCCCCCAAGACCAATGGCTACCAAGCTCTCCACCTTACCGTGATGGGGCCCGATGGAGAATGGATAGAAATACAGATACGCTCGCGCCGCATGGACGATATAGCGGAGCGTGGGTTTGCCGCCCATTGGAAGTACAAAAGCGAAAACGTGGAGGAAGACTCCGAGCTCGATCGCTGGATAGAAACGATCCGCGAGATCCTGGAGAATCCCACTCCGGACTCAATGGACTTCCTCGATACGATCAAGCTCAATCTCTACTCCGACGAGATCAGCGTCTTTACCCCAAAAGGGAAAGTTTTTACCCTTCCCAAGGGAGCTACCGGGCTGGACTTTGCCTATGCCCTCCACGGGGAACTGGGGAATAAATGTCTCGGTATCAAGATAAATCATCATCTATTCCCCCTGAGCCATACCCTCAGGAATGGGGATCAAGTGGAGGTAATCACAAGCCCGACCCAAGAGCCTCACCCCGAATGGCTCAAGTACGTAGTGACTGGGAAAGCTCGGATGAAGATCAACGCTGCACTACGCAAAGCAGACCGAGAGAAAACCGCTTTAGGAGAAAAAATGGTAACCGACCTGCTTGAGGCCGAGGGGCAAACCATCACACCTCTACTACTCGATAAGATTGCCAGTTACTACAACTTCCACAAGAGAGAGGATTTCTTCTTAGCCGTAGGGAACCGCTCCATAGAGCTACCGGAGTCTTTCCGCAAGGTCTTCCAAGGGGCTGATGGCAACTTCTTCTCGCGCCTATTCCGCCCGTCGAAGAAAAACAGAGAACTCACAGCCGCCACCATCGAAGAGGCACAATCTCCGGATAAGCCCAATACAAAAAAGCCCTACCTTCTAGAGCAACACCTCCTCACCCCCAACTACACCATAGCCCCCTGCTGCTCTCCTATCCTGGGCGATGATACAGTAGGGTTTGTTACCGACAACGGCACCATCATGGTACACAAGCGTAATTGTCCGGAGGCAATGCGACTCAAAAGCAGTAAAGGGAATCAGCTTATCGAGACCGTTTGGGGCGACCATCCGCATTCTCTTTTTGAGGCAACTCTCGCCATCAAAGGGATGGACTCAATCGGCATTCTCAACGCTATTATCCAAGACATTAGCGAGGACTTTTACCGCTCCATTACAAGCATCAACCTCTCGGCTCAAGGGGGAGTTTTTGGTGGAGAAATCAAGGTGATGGTACACGACGTGGAGGATGTACGTCGCATCATCGATGGGCTAAAACAAAAAGACACGATCGCATCAGTCACTCGGGTCTAAGGCCACTTCTCTTTTTCCTATCCATAGCGGACACCCTAAGCAAAAACGGGGTGTCCGTTCTTTTTTTATACAGCAAAATAGACTACCTTTGGTTGTAGATAAATGAAACACCACTAAACAAACAAGAGCTATGACAGTAAAAGAGTATATCGCAGCCCACGAAGAGGAGTTCCTACAAGACCTGTTCGCGCTGCTTCGCATCCCCAGCATCAGTTCGCAGAGCGAGCACAAACCCGATATGGTACGCACGGCTGAGCACTGGAGGGACTACCTACTCGCCTCAGGCATGCAACGAGCCGAAGTTTATCCCACCCCCGGTAATCCCGTTGTTTTTGCCGAGCGCATTATAGACCCGAGCGCAAAAACCATCCTTATATACGGTCACTACGATGTAATGCCCGTGGAGCCTCTTGAGCTTTGGAAGAGCGAACCCTTCGAGCCCGTCATCCGCGACGGACACATTTGGGGGCGAGGAGCCGACGACGACAAAGGGCAAACCATGATACAGGTAGCCGGGCTCCGCACCGCCTTAGCTCTCGACCTCGTGCGTTGCAACGTAAAAATCATATTCGAGGGAGAGGAAGAGATCGGCTCTACCCACTTGGAGGCATTCTGCCAAGAGCACAAAGAGATGCTTCGTGCTGACGTAATTTTGGTATCAGATACAAGCATGGTCGGCCGCAACACCCCCTCACTCACTACAGGTCTACGCGGACTTGCCTACTGGGAAATAGAGGTAACCGGTCCCAATCGCGACCTCCACTCGGGGCACTTTGGCGGAGCTGTTGCCAACCCCATCAACGAGCTCTCAAAAATCATTGCCCAAATGGTGGATGAGAAGGGACGCATTACGATACCCCACTTCTACGACGATGTAGTACCCCTCTCGAAGGAAGAGCGAGATATGATTGCTCAAGTACCCTTCTCCCAAGAGGCCTACTGCAAAGCCATTGATGTGGACGCCGTATTTGGCGAAGAGGGCTACAGCACTCTCGAGCGCAATAGCTGCCGCCCCAGCTTCGACGTATGCGGCATTTGGGGAGGCTACACGGGCGAAGGTGCCAAAACGGTGCTTCCGTCTAAGGCGTACGCCAAAGTATCTACTCGCCTTGTAGCTAATCAAGATCACGATAAGATCTCTAAACTCTTTGTCGACTACGTAAAACAGATTGCCCCTCCCTACGTACGTGTCAAAGTAACACCCATGCACGGAGGCAAGGCCTACCTCTGCCCCATCGATCTCCCCGCCTATAAAGCGGCCGAGGAGGCGTGTGCCGTGGCTTTTGGTCAGCGTCCTCTAGCGGTACGCCGCGGAGGGAGTATCCCCATCATCGCTACCTTCGAAAAGGTTCTTGGTATCAAGAGTGTACTCATGGGCTTTGGTCTCGAAAGCAATGCCATCCACTCTCCCAACGAAAACTTCCCCTTGGATATATTCCGCATTGGTATAGAATCCGTTGCCGAATTCTATAAACTCTACCGATGAACAACGAGAAATCGATATTGATAACCGGAGCCCTTGTCAATGGATCCATACAAGATCTATTGATTGAGGGCAACCAAATAACCCGTATCGCCCCGAGTATCCCCATAGCCGATCACTACGACGTACTGGAAGGATGCCGCCGTGTGGTGGTACCGGGGATGGCGAATACGCATACCCATGCCGCCATGACCCTCTTCCGCGGTTACGGAGATGATTTGCCTCTGATGCGCTGGCTCGAAGACTACATCTGGCCCGTGGAGGCGCACATGACGGAGGAGGATGTCTATTGGGGTGTACGGCTTGCCTGCCTTGAGATGGTACGCACGGGCACAACGGCGTTCCTAGATATGTACTCCTTCCCCATGGCAACGGCTCAAGCCGTAGAGGACTCGGGGATGCGAGGCGTGGTGAGCTACACGCTCTTTGACCGAGGGGACGCAGAGCGCGCCAAGCTCGACAGGGAAAATTGTAGCCGCTACCGCAAAGAATTTGAGCAGTTCTCCTCCCGAGTGGTCTTCTCTATCGGCCCACACGCCATCTACACGGTAAGTGGCCCACAACTCCGCTTCTGCCGCGACTTTGCAGACGAAACAGGCGTGCTGGTTCACCTCCATCTCTCAGAGACCCAAACCGAGATAGAAAATGCCGTCAAGGAGTATGGGTTGCGCCCTGTGCACTATTTGGAAAAACTGGGTGCGCTGAGTGATAAGTTCGTACTAGCACACTCGCTTTGGATGGAGGATGACGAACTAGACGTTATCGCTCGCCATGGAGCTGCCACCGTGCATAACCCGGCTTCCAATATGAAGCTAGCGTCGGGCTACGCCTTTAAGTTTGAGGAGATGAAAAAGCGCGGTATCCGAGTGGGAATCGGCACAGACGGATGCTCCTCCAGCAATAATTTGGATATGTTCATCGCCATGCGCATGGCGGCTCTTCTGGGCAAAGTATGGCGTTTCGACCCCACGGCAACAGCCGCCGAAGCGATATACCAATCTGCCACTCGTGAGGGCTACAACATACTAGGGCTTAATGGTGGCAGGATAGAAGAGGGAGCCTTGGCGGATCTTTGCCTCCTGCGCACAGATCGCCCCACGATGGTGCCCCTACACAACCTCACCTCCAACCTCGTCTACTCTGCCGATGGATCCGTGGTAGACACCACCATTGTGGATGGTAAAATACTGATGCGCGAAGGAGTGATCCCGGGCGAAGAAGAGGTAATTGCAAAGGCGAATCAACGAGCACACAAGCTCATCAAATCCTACGGAATCAAACAATAAATAGGTAATGCTATGGAAATGAAAATGTATCACGAGGCGGCTGACTTCCTCCTCAAACGCCTCCCCTTCAAAGCAAAAATAGGTATCATCCTAGGCAGTGGCTTGGGAGAATTGGGAAATAAGATAGAAGACCCCACCATCATCCCTTATAGCGAAATCCCCAACTTTGCCCACTCTACGGCTATTGGTCATAAGGGCAATTTCATCTGCGGTAAGCTAGGGGGCGTCCCCGTTGTGGCTATGCAGGGGCGATTCCATTACTACGAGGGTTACCCCATGGAGCGCGTAACCTTCCCGGTACGTGTGATGAAGCTCATCGGCGTAGAGACGCTCTTTGTTTCCAACGCTGCCGGAGGTATCAACAACACCTACCACGTGGGCGATCTGATGATTATCCGAGATCACATCAACAACCTGCCCAATCCGCTGATTGGTCCTAATATGGAAGAGTTCGGAGTACGCTTCCCCGATATGACCAGAGCCTACGACCGCGACCTCATCGCTCGTGCAGAACGCATTGCCAAAGAAGAAAACATCGAAGTGAGAAAAGGGGTATATGTAGGGCTAACCGGTCCCTCTTACGAGACCCCTGCCGAGTATCTTTTCTACCAACGTGTGGGTGGGGATGCTATCGGCATGAGTACAGTGCCCGAAGTACTTGTGGCACGGCACGCCGGAATCCGAGTATTCGGGATGTCGGTCATCACCAACGAAGGTTGGCACTTCGAGGGCGACTATACCAACGATGCTCAGGAAGTAATTGATGCTGCCAACGCGGCCAGCGAACGAATGGGACGCATCTTCCAGCGACTCATTAGCGAGATTGCCGAAGCTTAATGGCGACCTCCAACTCATCCCCTTACGCACCTTCGCTCACCGATGAAGAGATTATGGCTTCACTGCGGGCGAGGGTGCGCTCTCGTATGGACGGGGCAACTGCCGCTGCCATGCGTGCCTCCGGGGTGGACTATGCCTACAACTTTGGATTGTCTATCCCCCAACTGCGCGACTTAGCAAGCGAACTCCCCTCACGACTAAGCCTTGCCCAGAAACTCCTCTCTGCCCAACTGCGCGAGATGCGTATCCTTGGGCTTCTCTCCTTTCCAGCCGAAACCCTAACCTATTCCCAGGCAATTTCTTTTGCAAAATCACTCGAAACGGAAGAACTTCTCAGCCTATTCTCCACTCACCTTTTGGCTAAGAACGAAAACGTTGTTGCCTGCTTTCCCAAAGAAGAATCCCTAAGGGTACAGAGGGTGTGGCTCAACGCGCTCTCTCGCCGACTCCTACAAAATCTCCCCACTTCGGGATTAGCTCAAGCGATTGAGACGACGCTGGAGAGGCTCTCCGCCCAACCCGAGACGCTATCCGTAACCGAGATGGACTGGTTAGAGCGGCTCTACAACAACGAGGAATGGGCCGAACAGATCAGCCCTGCGCTCCGCTCTTGGATGCAACTCCCCGAGGAACACCCTCTCCACAACGTCGCAGACTACCTGCGATCTTGAACGCACCCCAATAAAAATTAAGTAGCTAGACCTGAACCCTCGCTGCCATCTTCCTTCGGGTTGGGGCGCAGGGGTCATGCCTTCTTGGGTCTAACGGAGGTTTGTTCGTACGTCACGTCGGTTAGCGTGAAGTACTTCTTCGACGGATTTAGCAGTACCACAGGTTTTTCGATATGCTCCTGCGCACGGAAAGTCTTCCCCCTAGGCACAGCTTTACTCTTGAAAGAGGGCTTGAGCGTACCCAAGTCGCCGAATTCTACAATGTCGCCATTGGCAACAATATCGCGTGCGATTTCGGTGGCATAGTTCAGTACGGCTTCTACTTCCTGACGGTTGAACGCGGTAGACTTTGCCACACGCTCGCAGAAACTGCGGAAGTCCACACGATGTCTGCCCGTAGGGCGAGCTACCTGATAGATCTTTCCTGCTTGAGGACCGACACTTAATTTACGTTCTATCAGGACGAACTGCAAGGGCTTATTTGCCATAACTCGAAACCATTTCCTCCTTTTGTCCTTTCTCTCCCGAAGTCGGAGGGGTTCGCTTCAGCGGAGAACTAATTCATTTATAGTGCAAAGATAATGAACTTATCACCCAAAGCACATTACCAATCTCTAGAAAGTGTATTAAGAATTGGGATAAAGTGTATTAAGATTTTCGAGAAAGCTAATTACAAATCTGTAGAATACTCATTAGGAATCCAAAGAAAGCACATCAGCATATTAGAAAAAGTACATTATCAATTAAAAGGAAGATACTGAGTCGCTTTGTACTTGCTCATTAGCATTCTAATTAATTCTCATAAAAAAGAAGGAGGACTACCTTGACGGCAGTCCTCCCTGTCAATGAAGAACTTATATAGATTTACACAGGATCCATTCCGGAATATCAGCGTACAGCCTTGAAAACAAGAGGCGTAGCACCTCCCATTACCACGATAATACAGGGATTTTCTTCGCCTGCTGCGGTGGTAAATAGCACCCTACCGGCTTGAGGAGTAGCAACAGCAAGAAGACGCCCCTCAAGATCGAGCAAGCGAACTTCTTTGCTCTCTTGGGGCAGATTCACTACTTCCCAACCTTCGGAAGTCGTGCGCAATGTCACATCAGCTCCCCAAGTAGCCGGCGCGAGGGCCGTCATCTCCGTTATCTTGAAATCTTTCCAAAGCGGAGAAGCCAAATAGGCACTCTTGCTCCCCTGAGGCACCATGAGGGTACATTCACTACGGTTAATCCCCTCAAACACATCGTCTACAAAAGCACTCTCTACAGGAGTTGCCGTTTTTACTGTTATCTTCTTGATATTTTTGCTTCCACAGAAAGCCCTCTCTCCAAACGCCGCAAAGTTGGGAGAGAACTCTACCTCTTCCAAATTAGTGCAATACCAAAAAGCGAAGTCGTCTATAGTGGTTGTGGCATCGGGCATCTTGCAAACTTTATTGCTCATATTGGGATAGGCGAGCAGTTTGGTGAGGTTCTTGGTGTAGAGAACACCCTCCTTTGCTGCATAGGCGGTATTGCCCTCGTCTGCGGTGAAACGCTCCAATCCAAAACATCCGAGGAAGGGATTGCCGGAGAAAGAGGCTGCCGACCGACCAAAATTGACCTCCTTAAGACCTAGACACTCACTAAAAGCCGCATAACCAATCTCTGTCAAACTCTCGGGGAAAGAGATCTTCTCCACGGCATGATTGTGCCAAAATGACTTCTCCTTAATCTCTTTCAAACCAGATCCAAAGGTAATTCCCTTGACCTTCTCGCAAGAAAGGAACGCGTCGGTAGCAATGCTCTCCAGCGAATTGGGGAAGTTCAGTTTCTCTATAGAAGAACAATTTCTAAAAGCAGCCACCCCGATTGTCTTTAGCCCTTCTGCGAATACAACGGTCTTGAGAGCCGCATCGCCCTCAAACGCCTCATTGGCGATAGACTCGACCGTGGTAGGGAAAGTGATCTTTTGCAGCGCAGTGCAATATCCGAAGCAGGAAGTTGGGATAGTCTTGATCCCCTTAGGCACGACGAGTTCCTCTAGACCGGTGGCGCCGAAGAAAGCACTTTCGTCGAATGTTTCCATCTCTTGGGGGAGGTTGATCACCTTAAGAGCATCCGTCTGATCGAAAGAATTGTGACGAATTTCCTTTACCCCTTCCGGGATGGTTATCTCCTTTAGAGCACGACAGTGGGTGAAAGCATAGTTACCCAAGAACTCCAATTTGCTCGGGAGCTTGATCTCTTCCAATACAGGGCACGCACCAAATACAGTTGCGTAGATATGAGTCACTTCGTCGGGAATGATCACCTCTTTGAGGTTTTCGCACTTAAAAAAGGCCCCAATACCAATAGAGCGGATATTCTTGGGGAGGGTAAGACTCTCAATAGTGGAGCAGCCATAGAATAGCTTCTCAGGGAGCATATCGGGTTTGGTCTCGTCCACAACGTACTCACGCATGTTACCCAAATCCTCCACACGAATGTAGTAGGTTCCACCACCGGGCACAATCGTTGCTTCCGAGAGGTCTATACGTCTCACAGAGGCGTGAGGTCTCTTAGTTCCGTACTCATCGGAGCCACAGAATTGACGCAAAACTCGTAGGTCGTAACTATTGAGCTTGCCTATAATCTTGACCGACACAGCCGTTTCTTCCCAAATATTATCGGGAGCTTCGTCGTACAACTTACCGGCATCGGAGAGATTGACAACGGCGTCAAAATTTTCTTCCTGGGCACTAGCATGCCAGAGGGAGGCTGCACCGCACACCACCCAAGCCATCAAAACGAGTAGTTTTTTCATCATACTATTTGGTCTATAATTTCGTGAAATCAGATTTTTAGTAACTCATGGGAGGGCAACGCAAGGTCGTTTTATCATCCAATCGAATGAGATAAACGCCGTCGCCGGGAGCCTCTACAAACATACTGCTAGCGGTAACTTCTATACGACTTAGGAGCTTACCCGAGAGGTCGTAGAGAAGCAAGCATTGAGTTCCCATGGGGATATTGCCAATCACCCAGCCGTGCGAAAGTCTCGCAATGGAGATAGCATTTGCATCAATCTTCTCATTAGGCGAACCCTCGGGACAGCCGGTTCCGTCTCCAAGATCAGACACCTGCCATCCTTTTGCTATAGCAAGGGCGGTATTACTGGTGGCAACAAAGGGCGTTTTGTTGAGCAAGATACATCCGCCGGCTCCGTTGTTATCATCTTTAGGTTCCTTAGGGCGCAACGACTTGTAGAGGTCATTGAGGGCACAGTCGTTCATATCCGTTCCCTTTACCGATACGTAATACACCCCCTTAGCATTGGGGAGCGTTAGTTCTTTAATCGGGTTGGTATGTACATTGACATGCACCAGTTGAGTCAAATTAACGATGGAAGAAAGATCGGAAATGTGGTTGGAATAGCAAATGATGGTATTCAGATTCTTCAAAGAAGAGAGGTCCAACGTCGTAATTTGATTCTCACTGCAAGTAAGACTATTAAGGGTTTTCATCCCCTGGACAGCGGAAATCTCCGATAGATTACAAGCACTAATATCCAACGTCTCTAGCGACATGGGGAGTTCATACTTCTCGAGCATAGGGTTTCTTGAGCAGTCCAACACCTTAAGAAGAGAGCATTTACTCAACTCCAACGTCTCTAATTTATTGGCGTAACAAGTCACATTCCACACGAGCGGACAATTATCCAAACGGAGAGTCTTTATCTGATTGTTGTTACAAATCAGGTTGGTCAACTTGGTGCATTGGGAGAGATCGAGCGAAGTAATCGCGCAAGAGGGGCACTCGATAACGGAAAGTTCGGTTAGCCCTTCGATATTGATGCTCGCCAAATTAACGCTGTTGTTCGTCGCAATCGTCTTAAGTTTTTTACAATCTCGTAGGTCCAGCTCCGTAAGCCCCGTGGCAGGAAGCAAAATCGTCTCGAACTCATTCTCTTTGGGGAGGACTAGTTTCTCGAGGCGATTATTAAGATATCCAAAGCCGGCAAAGAGATAAGAGAGCTTTTTATTGTTCGAAAGATCCAACTCTTTAAGCCACACTTGAGCCACGTTTAGATACCTAAGCTCAGGAGCTCCGGAGAGATCCAACGAGGGAATACGCGGACAACCCTCCAACACCAACTTCTGAATCGGAGAATGCGAAGGCATAACAAAACTTGTCATCTTGCCCGAATTCTGACAAACAACACTATCGAGCAACATATTATTGGAGAGATCCAGCGTCTCTAGAGGGATGCTTTCTAAGGTAAGAGCACGCAGATTTACATTCTTTGTAAGGTCTAGTTTCGTGAAGAGATTCTTTCTCGAAATGAGGTCAGTAAGCGGAGGCATATTTGTAACATCCAGCATGCCCAAGCCATTACCCGAGCACTCCAATACGGCAATATCACCGTGGAGTTCCAAATTTTTAGACTTCGTTTTCCCTCGAATGGCAGTGGCCGTGGTATGCAAGGCATGCTTTTCTACGGAACCATCCTCCCAAACCAACGAGACTTCCCCCTCTCGGCTTCCCATTAGAAGCAAGGCGAAATCACTGCCCACGTTGTCGAGAAAAGACATCTTGATAGAGTGCTCTTGAGCCAACACAGAAGTGCAAGCCCCTCCCAAGCAAGCTACAATCAAGACAAGAATGCGAACTACTGTTCTTCTCATAATCTATTATTTTAATAAAACACTTAGCTTTACAGCCCGACGAAAACCCCACAAAGGCGGATTTCTCCAACCTCATTCTGTCAATATTATTTCGTCTCTGCCCGAAAGTTACGACATTATTTTGAATACAATATTACAAAGAGAAAGAATCTAGGATAAAACAGAAAAGAAACGACAGAAAGACGACATCTCCACCGACAATCAGCTATTCTAATAAAAACTTAAAGCCGCAACTTCTCCAGCTGGAGGGGAACAAAGAAAAATTCCTCAGGGCAAAGTCTCGGGAGAGGGACGTGGTGCGAAAACAAAATACACTCTCCTTTTCTTCGGGTCTAGAGAAGGGAAGCCCTCTCTGCAGTATATTTTTCTATCTTTGCGTACACAAATTAGCTAAGCCGATGAAACGAAGAAACTCATCATATCACCCTAAGTGGCGTCCCGGGATGGACAGACGCAAAGTACACCGCCGCCGCGTGCGCCGTACCCTACTCACCACCTTACTCATCATCGTAGTACTGGCTATTGTAGGAGTAATAGGGCTGTATCGCTTTGCCCCCATAGGGAAATCCGGGGAAGGAATGTATGTATATGTCACTGAGAACACCACGGCCGACGATGTGCTCCAGCAGATCGAAAAACGCATTTTGGTACGCTATCCCGGCGTGTTACATCGGGTTGCACCTTGGGTTCTACGCACCAAAGGGCAACTTCAATCCGGGCGTTATCGCATTGAGCCCTCCATGAGCCTTCACACCCTTTTTGCCACCCTCACAAGTGGGGAAGAAAGCCTAGTCACCCTACAGATCACACGAGGGATTCGTACACAAGAGGAGCTGATAAAGACGCTAACCGGGGAGCTTAGGATGAAGCCCGAGAGCCTGAGAGAGCGACTACAAGACCTCCAGTTCTGCACCTCTCTAGGCGTGGATACCATTACCATACGCACCCTCTTTATGCCCAACGAATACAAAGTACGTTGGGATATTTCGCCCGATTCTCTTGTCGCACTCTTCCACGATCAGTATAAAAAGTTCTGGACCGACGAGCGCAAACGCCTCGCCACAGAAGCCGGATTCTCCCCTGCCGAGATAATAACCCTTGCCTCTATCGTACAAGAAGAGAGCGCAAAAAAAGATGAGCACAGCACCATCGCAGGGCTTTATATCAACCGCATTCGCGAGGGGATGAAGCTCCAAGCCGACCCCACAGCTCGCTATGCTTATGGCGACTTCACCGTCAAACGCATCGGGCAAATACAGCTGAGTGCAGACTCTCCCTACAACACCTATAAGGTAAAGGGATTGCCCCCAGGGCCGATCTGTTACCCCGAGCAGAGTACCATTGATAGCGTACTCCATTACAAAAAGCACGACTATATATATATGTGTGCCCGAGCGGACTTCTCCGGCTACCACGCCTTTGCCTCCAACTACATGGAGCACAAACGCAATGCCAAAGCCTACCAAGCCGAATTGGACAAACGAGCCATTAAGTAAACCGCTTTGACCGACATTAGCGAAGCATTCTGCCGCACCGAGCTTTTGATAGGCGAGGAAGCCTTGCAACATCTCCGCTCTACCCACATCCTACTCGTAGGGCTTGGAGGCGTGGGGGGAATAACGGCTCACCTACTGGTTCGCGCAGGGATTGGGCGACTTACCCTCGTGGATGGGGATAGAGTCTCGCCCAGCAATCTCAACCGACAGATGGTGGCTTATCAAGATACATTGGGAGCTTTTAAGACGGAGGCTTTGGCTCAAGAGCTGAGGCGCATACAGCCCGATGTCAACCTCACGTTGGTGACCCAATACCTCACACCGGAGGAGGTGGCTCCTCTTATTGAGCAATGCCGCCCCGATTTTGTCGTGGATGCCATCGATACATTAGCCCCTAAAACGGAGTTGCTCGTAGAGGCGCATAAGCGGAGTATCCCCGTTGTTTCATCTATGGGAGCAGGGGCAAAACTCGACCCCACAGCCCTCCACATCGAAGATATAAGAGCTAGTCACACTTGCGCTCTTGCCAAAGCCGTACGCAAAGCACTGCGAGAACGCGGCGTGCACAAGGGGATCCCTGTGGTCTTCTCTACGGAGAAAGCCCTGCCACATGCCATACAATCCTCTACCGCGGAGCCGGGCAAACGCTCCACCGTGGGTACCATCTCCTACATGCCTAACCTCTTCGGATGCCTCCTTGCCAGCTACGTACTAAGGCAACTCGTCACCCCATACCTACCAACAACAAACTGATGCAAACCCCATTCATCACCATAGAGCAACTCCACAAGAGCTTTGGCTCGCTCGAAGTATTACGCGGCGTCTCTTTCTCGGTGGCGCAAGGCGAAGTCATCGCTATCGTGGGAGCGAGTGGAGCAGGCAAGACAACCCTCCTACAAATTATGGGAACCCTCGATACGCCCTCCTCGGGGCAGATCTGCATCCGTGGGGTGAATCCACATACCCTTTCGGCTCGGCAGCAAGCGGACTTTCGCAACAAGCACCTCGGCTTTGTCTTCCAATTCCACGAACTACTCCCCGAGTTCACCGCTCTTGAGAACGCAGCCCTCCCTGCCCTCATCGCAGGCGACCCCAGACGCGAAGCACTAAAGCATGCCGAAGAGCTCCTCACCATGCTCGGGCTAGCAGAGCGTTGCCATCATGCCCCTCGCGAACTATCCGGAGGGGAGAAGCAGCGCGTGGCCGTAGCTCGTGCCCTCATCAATCATCCGGATGTACTACTCGCCGACGAACCCTCGGGTAGTCTTGACAGCAAGAATAAGGAAGAGCTTCATCAGCTTTTCTCTCGCCTTAGCCGAGAAATGGGGCAAACGATCGTCTTCGTAACCCACGACCGCACGATGGCAAAGCGAGCCGATCGCATCATCACACTGCACGATGGGCAAATCGAATCCGACGAAAGCATTTCTCCATCATCTCCCCAAACAGCCCCCAAAGAGAACCATGAACTCCCATCTGAGTAAGTTCTTTCGTTTTGGCAAGAGCGACCTTCTTGTGTTTTTCTTCTTCGTCTGCCTTGCCGGCGTTGGAGCCACTCTCCTGCTCTGGGGAAAGCCGCAAAACAAAGCGGAGCTACTCCCCCAAACGAATCAAATTGCCTCAAACAGCCAAGAGGCTCCCCTTTATGGCAATACAGCCACCTCCTCTGCTGCAAGAAGGAGCCCGGCAGCTCGCGATAGTCTTGTGCTCAGCAAAGATTACGTAGGGCCACCCACCTCCGATCGAAGTTACACAAGTAGCCGCAAGCTCCCCGAAGGGATTACCCTCCCTCTCAACCAAGCGGACTCGGCAACGCTCACCCAAGTTCCCGGCATCGGAGCTACCTTTGCACAGCGGATTGTACGCTATAGAGAGCGACTCGGGGGCTTTTACACCCTCTTGCAACTGCAAGAAGTCTATGGTATGACTACGGAGAAATTCCAACAAATCTACCCCTACTTTACCCTAGGCGCCGCCCCCCAACGCATTGCACTTGGCACGCTTCCCTACGATAGTCTGCCTCAGCATCCCTACCTCAATAGGGGGCAACGGAATGCCATAGCACGCATTCTCTACCGCGACGGCAAACTACAGGGTTGGCAACAACTCGCCAATTTGCCCGAGTTCACGCGCGACGACAGCATCCGCTTAGGGCACTATTTTACGTTCTAATTCTCAAACAAAAGGAGGAAACAAGAGCCTATGATTACCAAGATATACCCCGAGACTCCCAACTGGGATCTCCTGCACAAAATAGCCGCACAAATACGTGATGGAGCTATTATTATCTACCCTACAGGCATTGGCTACTCCTACGGATGCTCTGCCTACAAAGCACGAGCTATTGAGGAGGTATGTAGGCTCAAAGGAGTAGATCCCAAGAAGCACAGACTCACCATTATGTGTCGCGATTTGGCAGACTTTACACGCTATGCCAAGGTAGACAACACTTCGTTTCGCTACATTCGGGAGCACGAAAAAGAGCCTATTACCTACCTACTACCGGCAACTTCCGAACTGCCCAAGCTCCTCATCAACAAGCACGAAGTAGGGCTACGCCTACCTCTACATCCACTCGCCACACTCCTTTTGGAGGTACTCGACGAGCCCCTACTCACCGCCTCTCTCCCTACCAAAAAAGAGGATCCTGAGTACCGTACAGACCCCGAACTCATCGATGAACTATACGGACACGAGGTATACACCATCTTAGATGGGGGCTGTGCCCTAGGAGGATACACTGCCATTGTATCCCTTACCCAAGGAGAGCCAGAGATCGTCCGCCCTGCCGGTATTCCTCAACCCCTCCACTAGCCGCATCCCCATACAGTCTTTTCAAAAGAACTAATGAAGCAATTCTTTTCGTCCCTACTCCTCCCCTTTGTAGTCCTATCTCTGCTACTCACCAGCTTTATTGTAGGCTGTGCCAAGCAAGCCTCTCCCGAGGGAGGCCCCTATGATATGACTCCCCCTAGGCTCATCAAAAGTGACCCGAGTAATGGTGTTACCCACTTCTCCGGGAAGAAAATCAAACTCACTTTTAACGAGAATGTAAAGGTGGAGAAGAGCAACGAAAAGGTGATCTTTGCTCCGCCCCAGAATACAAATCCTCGCATACTCTCGGGTACGGGTAAGAGCATTACCATCATTTTTGAGGACTCCCTACACAGCAATACCACCTACACCATCGACTTTACCGATGCCATTGTAGACCTAAACGAGGGAAATCCGCTAGAGGGATTCGTTTTTGCATTCTCCACGGGAGAGAAAATTGACAGCATGGAGATACGAGGGCAAGTACTTGATGCTCGGGGGCTTTATCCCATCCCCAATATATTCGTGGGGGTACACAAAGAGGGGGCAGACAGTCTCTTTCGCACCCAAGCCTTCCTACGCACAGGGCGCACGATGAGCGATGGCTCTTTTGTTATCACGCACTTAGCCCCGGGCAAATACCGTCTTTTTGCGCTGAACGACCTCGACCATTCCTTCAGTTATAGTCAGCGATCGGAGGGCTTTGCCTTCCTTAGTGAAGCCGTAGAGGCGGTAGCTCCTTCTCCCCAAGAGGAGACCCCGCTCCCTTTCGCAGCTGATTCCGCAAAAAAAGACAGCCTAAATGCGACCCCAAAATCAGCTGATTTTTCAGATTTTTCTGGGCAGAAAGCGGACTCGATTCTGGGCAGAAACGGAAAGGAGGATCACCTACTTCTCTATTCCATTGACCTGCCACAGAAACAATTCTTGCAAAAGAGCGCCCGACAAGACTCCACACGCCTAACCCTCTCCTTTAGCCAACCTCTGGAGCAGCTCCCACTCGTCCGCCTTTTGGATGCACCCGTCGAGAAAAAGGGATTACTCCTACCCCAAATCGACGAAAAGCGAAAAGAGGTAACCTATTGGATTACAGATAGCAACTACTACAGGAGAGATACTCTACAGCTACTTACCGAGTACACCACTCTCGACTCGCTAGAACGCCCCACACTACAGACGGATACCCTTAAGCTCATCTACCGAGCTCAGAAAAAGGGACAGACACAAAAGAAATCGCGAGACAAGGGAAATAATTCCTCTCTCAGCCAAGGCACCTCGGAGCAAGGCGTCTCCGGCTCATCCTCTCAAGGTAAAGAGACAAGAAAAGAAGGGGCTGAGGCAAAGGGAAACGCCGGCAGTAATACAGGAGAAAATCCGGCCTCTACACCCACACAGGAAGACGATGAGGAGAAAACTCCGCACCTCACCCCCCAACTTGCCAAGAGTACCTCGCCCTTTGCCCTCTCCCCACGCGATACCCTTGCCATTACCTTTGCACAACCTCCTATCCACGTGGATACTGCAGGAGTTCACCTTTACAGCGTGACAGATTCGGTAGAAACTCCGCAACCTGTACAGCTACGCCTCCATCCCGAGCAAGCTCTAGAGTTGCAAATACTGGCAGACCTTCAGTTTGATACAAAGTATCGCCTCCAATTAGACTCCGCAGCCATTCGCTCTTGCTATGGCGTTCCCAACCGCGCCGCCTCCCTCGACATTGCGCTAGAGTCTGCCGATAAATTTGGAGCCATCTCCCTCTCGTTTGATAGCTTAGCCACCCGCGGCGCAACAGCCTATGTAGAGATTTTGTCGGAAGACAATAGGGTACTCATCACTCGCCCTGTCCTACCCGATAGTACGATCACACTTGATATGCTCCCCGCCGGTAGCTATTACGGCCGTCTGTGGATAGACCAAAACAACAATGGGAAGTGGGACGCGGGGCACTACCCCACCAGCCAACCCGAGCCTTCTTACCTTTACCCCAAGGCGATGACCATCCAACCTAAGTTCACCAACGAAATTCATTGGAATGCAACGGAGGTACCCCTCTCTAAGCAACGACCTTCCGGGCTAAAGTTGAGCGAAGAGACAAGCCAGAGAGCGGATCAAATGAACCAGAAGAGGCAACGCACCAACCTCAACGAAGAGTATATTAAACGGATGCGCGAGCGATATGGCGATAAGTGGAACCCCTCCAATGCCGATCGCAGAATACTAGGCCTGCCCACGCGTGCCGAGGAAAAAGCCGCGCGCCAAGCAGAAGAGGAGGCGAAAAAAGAGAAGCGAGCAAGGCAACAAAAATAACATTTCCGCCCTCATACTGCAATATCCTCCTGATTACTAAGGAATTAAACCCAAGGGGAAGCGATCTATTATCTCGATTTTTAATTTTCCAAAAACGAAGTTATTCTCAATTCTTTTTAGTACATTTGTGCAAGAATAAGATATTAACTCAAGGTTGCTCATCCTCTATATATCCACAGATATAGAGAATAGGAGCTAAATTCCATCCTTACAGAGAGAAATACTCCTATACGCAACTCCGAGGAAAGGGGAAGGTATGCGACTAAAACAAAAAAGGGCTATAGGACCTCTGGATTTCCTTTTTGTTGCTTTTTTTGCATCTGCTTTACTTGCAGGGGTCGTGCGTTGTGTTTTCCAAGGAGACCTCACGATATTCAATACCATACTGCAAGCCACCTTCCAATCCGCACAGACCGCATTCGAGATAGCCCTAGCCCTCACAGGAGTACTTTGCTTTTGGATGGGGCTCATGAGCGTGGGCGAAAAGAGCGGACTAATACCACGGATGGCCAAGGGGATCAGCCCTCTACTGCGCACATTATTCCCCTCAATCCCCCAAGGCGACCCCGCTATGGGCAAAATCTTTATGAGTATCTCCGCCAACCTATTGGGGTTAGACAATGCTGCAACCCCCCTAGGGCTGGAGTCCATGAAACGCTTACAAGAGCTCAACAAAGAGCCGGATAGAGCCTCCGATGCCATGATCATGTTTCTTGCCATCAATGCAAGTGGGCTCACCCTTATCCCCACAAGTATTATGGCGTTTAGGATGCAAGCGGGAGCGAGTAACCCTGCGGATGTTTTCTTCCCCATCCTTTTGGCAACCCTCGTCTCTACCATTGTGGCTATTCTTCTTGTGGGAGCTCGCCAGAGAATCAAACTATGGCAAACCCCTCTTCTGCTCTTCTTTGGTGGCATTGCCCTACTTATCGCCCTCATTGTTCTACTCAAGCAACAACTCTCTCCCGAGATGTTTGGCACCTGCACTACGCTTGCAGCCAGTCTTTTGCTCCTCACAACCATTGTGCTATTCCTCATAAGCGGCGTACACGCTCGCATCAAGATATTCGAGACTTTTGTGGAAGGAGCTAAAGGAGGATTTACCACAGCGGTCAACATTATTCCCTATCTTGTGGCTATGCTCGTGGGGGTGGCCGTCTTCCGAGCCTCGGGAGCTCTTGATTACATCATAGAGGCACTTCGCCAGTTCGTTCTGCTCCTAGGAGCAGATAGCGAATGGGTAGAAGCCCTCCCCACAATGCTGGTAAAACCTCTAAGCGGCAGTGGCAGCCGGGCTCTTATGGTGGATGCCATGCAAACCTATGGAGCAGACAGCTTGGTAGGGCGCATCGCCTCAATTGTACAAGGGAGCACCGATACAACCCTCTACATAGTAGCGGTTTACTATGGAGCCGTTAAGGTAAAACAGACTCGCTACACCATTGGGTACTCCTTACTTGCCGACGCCGCCGGCATTATCGCTTCGGTGCTCATTGGCTATCTATTTTTTGCATAAACAACTAATCTCATAGATCATGAAGATCAACTACTTCACCGAACGAAACGTCAGAGTTCCCCACCTAAGGCGACAAATCATTGCTCGCTGGATAAGGCAAGTGGCAAATGAAATGGGGAAAACACTGGGTGAACTTTCCTACAAGTTTACCAATGATGCCGGCATACTGGAGGCAAATAAACTCTTCCTCAATCACGACTACTACACCGATATTCTCACCTTCGATGCCACTCAAGAAGGCTCTGAATATATCTCGGGCGACATTCTCATCAGCTTGGAGACGGTGGCATCGAATGCCGAGAAATTTGGCGTACCCTACGAAGAAGAATTGCATCGTGTGCTTATCCACGGGGTGCTACACCTCTCAGGGATTGACGACAAGACGCCGGAAGAGGAGCGTCTCATGCATTTTGCAGAAGATCGTGCGATTGTTTTGCTACATCGCCTTATAGGAGATCGCCCTCTACTTGCAGATTAAAGTTTAGTTCCCTCATATCCGCCTTACTCCCTGCTATGATGGGGAGTAAGGTTTTTTGTTATGCAGATTTTGCCATCAGGGACAAAAGGGAAACCCTTATTACCTACTATAAGGTATTTTCCCTATCTTTGCAGGCGCGTAAAGTTTATGCAAGAGGATATATCTCAGGAGGTAATTATTTCTGCGTTGCCGGTGCAACATCAAGAAGCCCTCTCACAAATGAGGGAGATACTTTCTCTGGGTAGCAATTAATTAGTACACTATAAATCAAGAAAGAATCACTATGTGGCTTTGTAATTCTTCCATTGGGAGGAAGTTTGTAATGAGTATTACAGGACTCGCGCTTATACTCTTCCTCCTCTTCCACATGTCCATGAACCTCGTGGCCATATTCAGCCCCGAGGGCTACAATGCGATCTGTGCATTCCTAGGAGCCAATTGGTACGCCGTGGTGGCGTCAATAGGGCTAGCGGGTCTGATGATCATCCATATCATCTACGCTTTTTGGCTCAACGTCCAAAACCATAGAGCGAGAGGCAACGACCGTTATGCCGTAACAGCACGCCCCCATGGAGTAGAATGGTCTTCGCAAAACATGCTGGTACTAGGGATTATCGTAATGCTGGGGATTGGCCTTCATCTATTCAACTTCTGGGCGAAGATGCAGCTTGCAGAGCTAATGCACGCACACGACTTGGGGATAGCAGGGGTAACAGGCCCCACAGATGGTGCCGGTCTTATCGCGTACACCTTCTCCAATCCTATATTCTCGGTACTATACCTTGTATGGCTTCTTGCTATATGGTTCCATATTAACCATGGATTTTGGAGTGCCCTCCAGACCATCGGTTGGAACAATGTTGTTTGGATGAAACGTATCCGAGTGCTCTCTACCTGGGTCTCTTCTATCCTAATGCTAGGCTTCGCCGCTGTAGTACTTCTCTACTTTGGTAGAGCTATATGCGATGGTAATCTCTGGTTCTATTAATCGTTGTAAGTATGGCTAAAATTGACGCTAAAATACCTCAGGGGCCACTCGAAAGCAAGTGGACCAACTACAAGAATCACCAGAAACTCGTTAATCCTGCCAATAAGCGTCGTCTTGATGTTATCGTGGTAGGGACTGGGTTAGCAGGGGCTTCTGCGGCCGCCTCTCTCGGTGAAATGGGGTTCAATGTACTCAACTTCTGCATCCAAGATTCACCTCGCCGCGCACACTCTATCGCTGCCCAAGGAGGGATCAACGCAGCAAAGAACTACCAAAATGACGGTGACTCGGTATATCGTCTTTTCTACGATACGATCAAGGGTGGGGACTACCGCGCCCGCGAAGCCAATGTATATCGTCTCGCAGAGGTAAGCAATGCTATTATAGACCAGTGCGTAGCTCAGGGTGTTCCCTTTGCTCGCGAATATGGTGGTCTACTCGATAACCGCTCATTTGGGGGCGCACAAGTATCCCGTACTTTCTACGCTCGTGGTCAAACGGGGCAACAGCTCCTGCTCGGGGCTTACTCGGCACTCAGTCGCCAAGTGGCTAAGGGGAGCGTTAAGCTCTATACTCGTCACGAAATGCTCGATCTCGTTGTTATCGAAGGTCGTGCAAGAGGTATCATTGCTCGCAATCTCTCCACGGGAGCGATTGAGCGTTATGCAGCTCATGCCGTGGTAATAGCCACCGGGGGATATGGGAATGCTTACTTCCTCTCCACCAACGCAATGGCCTCTAATGGCTCCGCCGCATGGCAATGCTACAAAAAGGGCGCATACTTTGCCAATCCTTGTATGGCACAGATCCACCCCACCTGCATCCCCAAGCATGGCGATTACCAATCGAAGCTGACTCTTATGAGCGAGTCGCTCCGCAACGATGGTCGTATTTGGGTGCCCAAAAAGCTCGAAGATGCCAAAAAGTTGCAGGCCGGAACGCTCAAGGGACACGACATACCCGAAGAAGATAGAGACTACTATCTAGAGCGTCGTTACCCCGCCTTTGGTAACCTCGTACCTCGCGACGTGGCAAGCCGTGCAGCCAAAGAACGCTGTGACGCCGGCTTTGGGGTAAACAATACGGGGCTCGCCGTTTTCCTCGACTTCGACGATGCCATCCGCCGTTTGGGCAAAAATGTAGTGGAGCAGAAGTACGGCAATCTTTTCCAGATGTACGAAAAGATTACCAACGACAACCCCTACAAAACGCCTATGATGATCTATCCTGCCATCCACTACACAATGGGCGGCCTCTGGGTAGACTACGAACTCCAAACCACTATCCCGGGACTTTTTGCCATTGGGGAAGCCAACTTCTCCGATCACGGAGCCAACCGTCTGGGCGCATCTGCCTTGATGCAAGGGCTTGCCGATGGTTACTTCATCCTCCCCTATACACTCCAAAACTACCTTGCCGATCAGATCCGCGTGCCTCGCTTTAGCACCGATCTTCCGGAGTTCAAAGAAGCTGAAGAAGCAATCAACAAGCGCATCAAAACCCTTATGGAAAATAAGGGAAGTCGCTCGGTAGACTGCCTACACAAAGAGCTCGGGAACATTATGTGGGAGTACGTTGGTATGGGCCGCGACAAAGAAGGTCTACAAAAAGGTATTGCCCTCCTTGCCGAGCTAAAGAAGACGTTCTGGAAAGAAGTAAACGTACCCGGTAGCGGCAACGACCTCAACATTGAGCTCGAAAAGGCACTCCGCCTTGCCGACTTTATCGAAATTGGCGAACTCATGGCGCACGATGCTCTCGACAGAGAAGAGAGCTGCGGTGGGCACTTCCGTCTAGAGCATCAGACCGAAGAGGGCGAGGCTTTACGCCACGACGATACTTTCGCCTATGCTTCTTGCTGGGAGTATCAGGGTGAAAACCAAGCTCCCGTTATGTACAAAGAGCCTCTCGAATACGAATTTACGGAGCGATTAACACGTAACTACAAGAACTAATTGAGACGTTAAGCAATGGATCACAATATCAATATTACCGTACGCGTTTGGCGGCAAAAGGGGCCCCGTGAGAAGGGTCGCTTCGAAACCTACAGCCTCAAGGAGGTATCGCAGAGTGCGTCGTTCCTCGAGATGCTAGACCTCCTCAACGAGCAGCTTGTAGCCGAAGGGAAAGAACCTGTTGTGTACGACCACGACTGCCGCGAAGGTATCTGTGGGATGTGCTCCCTCTATATCAATGGACACCCCCACGGGCCCGACGACAGCATTACCACGTGCCAGTTGCACATGCGTCGCTTCAACGATGGCGATACGATCACGATTGAGCCTTGGCGCTCTGCCGGATTCCCCATCATTCGTGACCTAATGGTAGATCGCTCCGCCTATGATAAGATTATCCAAGCCGGCGGGTTTGTATCGGTCAATACAGGCGGGGTACCCGATGCTAACGCAATAGCTATCCCCAAAGCCAAGGCAGACGAAGCCATGGACGCAGCCGCTTGTATCGGTTGCGGTGCCTGTGCCGCTGCCTGCAAAAACGGATCTGCTATGCTCTTCCTCAGCGCAAAGGTGAGTCAGCTTGCCCTGCTCCCTCAGGGACGCCCGGAGGCTGCACGTCGCGCCAAGGCTATGATTGCCAAGATGGACGAGCTAGGATTCGGAAACTGTACGAACACTCGCGCTTGCGAAATGGAGTGCCCCAAAAACATCTCCATCTCACACATAGCACGACTCAATCGAGAGTTTATCAAAGCAAAGTGCAAAGATTGAGGGAGGTAACAACCCTATAGTTAGAAGGGAGGCTTCCGAAAATCAATCAGGAGCCTCCCTTTCCATTTTTCCTCTCTCTTCAATTAAACTCAACAGGCTCTCCCACCTCTCTTAGATAAGGGGGCTCACAAACGAGTCTTTCTCTCCCCAAAGGGAGACAATCACTCTAGGTAGAAAAATTAGGAGGGAAGGGTGATTTGTAGAGGGATCTTGGCTAATCTCCAAAAGGAAAAAGGCTTGACTTTGAACGAAAAACTAGCCCCTTCTATCGCCTCCCCTAGGACAAAAAAGGAGAAATAGTTCGATAAAATCAATAACTTTGCAGGCGGAAAAACCGTATTTTACTCGGCTTATAGTAACTGCTGATATGAGTCAAACAGAAAATATCGCCCTTCAGAAGAAAGGGCACAAGGGTCTACAAAGGCTTTTCTACACCTTTCTCTTCTTAGGGATGTTACTCCCTAGCATTCCCACTGCCTCTGCACAAAAGAAGGGGAAAAGTGGAGCCAAAAAGAACTCTTTCGTACTTGTTTTAGATGCAGGACATGGAGGGAAAGATACGGGAGCCGTAGGCAATGGAGGACGAGAGAAAGACATCAACCTAAAAGTTGCCCTCGCCACCGGTGAGATCATCAAGAAGCGGTACCCTGAGGTGAAAGTGCTCTATACACGTAGCGACGACACCTTTATCGGGCTACAGCAGCGTGCTAACTTTGCCAATCGCAACAAGGCCAACCTTTTTATGAGTGTCCACACCAATTCAGCACAATCTTCATCGGCAGCAGGTACTGAGACCTACGTACTAGGTTTGTGGCGCACCGAAGACAACTTGCGCGTTGCTATGAAAGAGAATGAGTCCATTCTTCTCGAAGATAATTACGAACGCACCTACCAAGGCTTCGACCCCTCCTCTAGCGAGAGCTATATTATGTTTGAGATGATGCAAAACGTCCACCAAGACAAGAGCATTCGCCTAGCCCAAGCCGTACAAGGCAAACTAGCGAAATTGCCCACCTCCGACCGAGGGGTACGCCAAGCCGGTTTTTTGGTAATACGCGAGACTGCCATGCCCAGCATCCTCATCGAAGTCGGGTTCATTTCCAACAAAAAGGAGGCCGAATTCCTTCTATCCAGCGATGGACAGAACCGCCTAGCCCAAGCTATTGCAGACGGATTTGCCAGCTACTACGAAGCCTATAATAAGAGCTCATCCCTCTAAATTAGACACTCCCCTCCCCCTAGAGGAGGGGAACTCTTCTCAATAACAATACACACCAACAACAGACCAAACCGATATGCAAGACCCCTCGAAACTCGTCAAGATTGGCTTCTTTACCCTCCTAGCTATCGCCTTACTTTACTTTGGGCTCAACTACCTCAAAGGGCTCGCCGTCTTCGGTCGGGAGTATAGTTACTATGCTCGCTTTACCAGCGTAGAGGGGCTTTCTGTAGCATCACCCGTCAAGATCAACGGCTACAAAGTGGGTACGGTGCAGGGGTTAGAATTTGAAATTGCACCCGATGGCACAGCATCTACCCTTGTGCAAGTGAATATCGACCGAGACTACAAAATTCCTCGTGGTACCCGCGCCAGCATCAAAGCCGCCATCTTTGGAGGGGCACAGCTCGACCTACAACTGGCGACTTCGCAGCAAATCCTTGCCGAAGGGGATTTCCTAGAGACGAATGAGGGAGCAGGTGACCCCCTTAGTACCCTAGGCAACGAGATCCTCCCCCGTGTTGCACAATTGATACCGAAGGTAGACTCCATTCTATCCTCCACACAGCAACTGCTGGCGACTCCGGAGCTAAAGCAATCTATCCACGAAGCCCATGCTACCCTTGCCTCGGCTCGTAGTTCGATGCAAAAACTCGATGGCTTAATGACCGCCCTACAGGGTTATACCCGTCAGGATGTAGCCCCTATGCTCGGTAAAGCGAACAGCACACTCACTCGCATCGACAACTTCTCTCAACAGCTCGATAGCATCAATGTGCGTCAAATCATGACCAACCTAGAGACCACAAGCAACGAGCTACATGCCCTCTCACAGCAACTCAATAGCAAAGAGGGGACCCTTGGCAAGGTGATTAACGACGAAAAGCTATACGAAGATCTTCGCTCGTTGCTCACGAGAACAGACTCCCTTGTAACAGACTTTAAGGCGCACCCCCGTAAGTATATCAACCTAAGCATTTTCTAAATGAGCGAGAGGGCAGAAGAGCATTCCGAGACGAAGGACCTAACCCGCGGCCCCATTGCTCGGCAGATAGTAGCCCTAGCTGCCCCCATCATTGGCACCTCTTTTATACAGGTCGCCTACTCATTCACCGACATGGCATGGGTAGGGCGCTTAGGGAGCCGGGAGATAGCAGCTCTAGGTGTTATTAGCGTACTCACATGGCTCGCCTCCTCTATTGGAGCCCTCGTTAAGACGGGAGCCGAGGTACTTGTTGCACAGGGGTTAGGGGCACAAAACCGCAACTCAGCTCGCTGTTACGCTCAGCACACCTCTACGCTCGCCCTCTATATCTCCCTTGGTTTGATGCTAGTCTACGGAGTCGGCGGCTCTACTTTCATCGGTCTCTATGGGTTAGAAGAGACGACTAGCGAGTTTGCCCAACAATACCTCAACATCATAATCTGGGGGCTCCCAGGCTTCTTTCTCTCGCTATCCTACAGTGGGGTGTACATCGCTGCCGGGCGAAGCGGAGTCCCCTTTCGGATTAACAGCATCGGACTGGTTCTGAACATGCTGCTCGACCCCTTGTTTATTTTCGTCTTCGACTGGGGTATCTCGGGGGCCGCCCTCGCCACCGTGGTAGCACAATGGGTCGTAGCCCTGCTCTTCTTATACCAAGTACATGGACGAGACCATCTGCTCGGGGGCTGGCGTGTAGTAGGCCCCTTAAAACGCACAGAGACCCTAGCGATACTCAAGCTTGGACTCCCTATCGTGACTCTCAACTCCCTATTCGCCCTTATCACCTTTGTCATGGGTACAATCACAGCCCATGCCGGCGGACATATCGGCGTAGCCACCATCAATGTAGGCGGTCAGCTCGAAGCCATTACCTGGGATACCTCCCAAGGCTTTGGCACAGCCCTAGCGGCCTTTGTAGCCCAGAACTATGCGGCAAGAAAGCCGCAGCGCATCTTCTCCGCTTTTCGGGTCAGCATCTCCATAACCTCTGTATTTGGTATTGTGGCAATGTTCCTCTACATATTCTTCGGAACAGAGCTCTTCGCCCTCATCATTCCGGAAGAAGAGGCCTACTTAGAGGGCGGGCGCTACCTGCGTGCTGCCGGATGTGTCCAGCTCTTTATGATGTCAGAGATCTTGATACAAGGGCTATTCTACGGTACGGGGCGTAGCCTACAACCGGCCCTCATTAGCATTATTGGCAATAGCATCCGCATCCCATTAGCCCTTATTTTTGGAGCCATGGGCTTTGGGCTCGTAGGTATCTGGTGGGCTATTGCCACCTCCATGGCCGTAAAGGGGGTGGCTGCGGTCTCTTTCCTCCCCTACCTAAAGCGCACACTCCATCGCCGCCTTGCCTAGTTCTCTTAAACGAGGAGAGGAAGGAGAGACGCCACGAAAGGGGGATCTTCAAAATTGTGCGTACACTCCTCTGATTTTCTGCGTGCAAGAAAATTTATTTTTGCGTACAGGAAAAAATATTTCCGTGCACGCCAAAAACAATTTGCGCGCGCACCTCTTCAAAACTCTGCGCGGAAGGAGGAAAATTTGCGTGCGGAAGAAAATTTATTTTCGTTCGGAAGAAAAATAATTTTCGTGCGCAAGGAAATTTATTTTTGCGCGGAAGAAAAACAATCTGCGTGCGCACACAAATATGACCGAAAGCGGACGAATTGTAAATCGCTTAATTACAGAGAATTATAAAATCCACAAGAACGACGAAAAATTCACCCTTCCCATTCCTCAAAAGTCGATGGAAAAGGGTAAAGTTTCGTTCTGATAGAGAGGGGGGTTATTTACCCCGATTCATCAGGTTCCAGTCCCTCTAGGCGAAAATTTGTTGGTACTTTTGTGGCTAGAAAAAGATAGGATCCGAGAACAACAATCATGCTGATAACCGAGCGACTCTATGTCCCCGACGATGTAGATGCGGGGGTTTTATTCGGGGTTAATAGGGAAAACCTTATTCTACTCCGCACCCTGTACCCCAAGCTGCGTCTTGTAGCCGGAGACAACGTGCTCAAGATCTTGGGAGAGGCTTCGCAGATAGACGACTTTGTAAAGGTACTCGATCACCTCTCCGCCCACATCCGTCGGTATAACAGCCTCAACGAGGATGCTATCCGCCGCATTGCCCGAGGAGAAGACGCCTCTACCCCCGAACCGCAATACCACATCGTCTACGGAGCTAGAGGCAAAAGCATTGCCGCACGCGGAGCCAATCAGCAACGGATGCTCCGCACTTTTGAGGAGAAAGACCTGCTCTTTGCCGTGGGACCGGCCGGTACGGGCAAGACGTTCGTAGCCATTGCTCTAGCCGTCAAAGCCCTCAAAGAGCGCAAGATACGCCGCATCATCCTCTCTCGCCCTGCCGTAGAGGCCGGGGAAAAATTGGGATTCTTGCCTGGTGAGATGAAAGACAAACTCGACCCCTATCTGCAACCGCTCTACGATGCTCTGGAGGAAATGATACCCCCTCCCCGACTCAAAGAATACATGGAGCAGGGTACGATACAGATTGCTCCCCTTGCCTACATGCGCGGACGCACCCTCAACGACGCCGTCGTTATCCTAGACGAAGCGCAGAACACCACCACACATCAGATGAAGATGTTCCTCACCCGTATGGGGTACTACTCCAAAATGATTGTAACGGGCGACGTAACCCAAATAGACCTCCCGCGGGGCGTAAAGTCCGGACTGAAACATGCCTTGGAGGTGCTCTCGGGCATACCCGCCATCGGACGCATTACTTTCGAAAAGGGAGACATCATACGGCATCCCCTAGTACAACAAATTGTAGAGGCCTACGATGCCAAAGCTAGAGAAGAACAAGAAGAAAAGACAGATTCCTTAATCAACAGAGATACAGATAGCTTATGAAGATCGAAACCCTCCTCCGTACCGACTACAACTTGCCGGGTCAACAGAGCGTTTACCATGGTAAAGTTCGCGACGTTTACTTCCTAGAAGGAGACCTCGTGGCAATGATTGCAACCGACCGCATCAGTGCTTTCGACGTAGTACTGCCTGCGGGCATTCCCTACAAAGGGCAGGTGCTCAACCAAATTGCAGCCAAACAACTAGATGCCACGGCCGACATCGTGCCCAATTGGAAGATAGCAACCCCCGACCCCATGGTCACCATCGGGCATAAGTGCGAGCCTTTCAAAGTAGAAATGGTAATCCGCGGCTACATCACAGGTAGCGCATGGCGCGCTTATCAAGAGGGGGCACGTTCTATCTGCGGCATCCCCCTTGCTGAGGGACTTCGCGAGAATCAACGCTTCGAGCACCCCATCATCACCCCTACCACCAAGGCGGATGAAGGACACGACGAAAACATATCTCGTGAGGAGATAATAAGCTCCGGACTTGTAAGCGAAGAGGACTACACCCTCCTTGAGCAGTACACACAAGATCTCTTTGCACGCGGCAGCAAGATTGCAGAAGAGATGGGACTCATCCTCGTAGACACCAAGTACGAGTTCGGGAAAAAGGATGGTAAGATCTACCTCATAGACGAGATTCACACCCCCGATAGCTCTCGCTACTTCTATGCAGAAGGCTTCGAAGAACGCTTTGCCAAGGGTGAACCCCAACGTCAGCTCTCCAAAGAATTCGTACGCAAATGGCTCACCGAGCAGGGCTTCATGGGCAAAGAGGGACAGAAGGTACCCGAGATGACCGACGAATACTGCCTCAGCGTAGCCGAGCGATACATCGAGCTCTATGAACACGTGACGGGCGAGAAGTTCGTTCGTGCAGAGCAAGATCACCTCGCACAACGGATCGAGAAAAACATCACAGACTTCCTAAAGAAGAAGTAAAATTCCCTCTCCGGTATGGATCAAGCTACCCCAACGACAGGTAAAACAGAACGCGTCCGTCGGATGTTCGATGGCATTGCCGATCGCTACGACTTTGCCAACAAACTGATGACCCTAGGCATTGATCGCCTATGGCGCAGGCGCACCACTCGTTGGGTAGCAAGCCATTCGCCCCACAAGATACTTGACGTGGCCGTGGGCACGGCAGACCTAAGCATGGAGCTTACAAGGCAATGCCCCGCACTAGAGCAGATCACAGGCGTAGACATCTCCGAGGGAATGCTCCAAAAAGGGAGAGAGAAAATCGCTCAAAAAGCCCCCCAAGCAAACATCCAATTAGAGCAAGCCAACTGCGAAGCTCTCCCCTACAAAGAGGACTCATTTGATGCCGTGGTAAGCAGCTTCGGGGTACGCAACTTTGAGCACCTCGCTCAGGGGCTAGAGGAGATGTGCCGAGTAACGCGCCCGGGTGGTGTCATTGCCATTCTAGAGCTTAGCGTGCCCCGTAATCCCATCTTGCGTTGCGGATACACCCTTTGGACGCACACTTTTATCCCCCTTGTAGGCTGCCTTTTCGCTCGCAACCGTGGAGCCTATAATTATCTCCCCAGGTCTGTCCGCCAAGTACCCCAATACGAAGCGTTTACCAAGATGCTCCTAGAGGCAGGTTATGGCAAGGCAGAGTACAAAGCATTCTCGGGTGGGATTGCCACCCTATATTACGCCATAAAATGAAAGAATACGCGCTGATTGGTCACCCCGTAGGACACTCTAAATCTCAAGAATTCTTTAATGAAAAATTCCTCACCGAAGGGATTGATGCTCGCTACATCACGGCAGATCTAGCAAGTATCAAAGAGCTAAAGGCTTTCCTTTCGGCACACCCCAATCTACATGGCTTCAACGTAACAAGCCCCTACAAACAAGCCATACTTCCCTATTTGGATGAGGTGGAAAGCGAGGCTTCATTGCTCGGGGCTGTCAATACCGTAGTGGTACAAAACTCACGATGGGGCAAGCGTAAACTCATCGGATACAACACCGACCTCGAGGGCTTTAGACAATCCATAGCCCCCGTACTTGAGGGGCGCCGTCGTGCGCTCATCCTAGGCTCCGGAGGGGCCTCATGTGCTGTACAACGCGCCTTTAAGAAGCTGGGGGTGGCAACTCTTGTCGTAAGCCGCACGCCCCAATCTCCCTATGCCATCTCCTATTCCGACATCACTCCGGAAGTTATTCGAGAGTACAAGATTATTGTGAATTGTACCCCCGTAGGTATGACTCCCAACGTACAAGAGGCTCCCCCTATCCCCTATCAGGAGATCACCCCCGAGCATCTTTGCTACGATCTCATCTACTCCCCCGATCGAACCCGTTTCCTACAACTTGCCCAAGCACAGGGAGCCTCGATCAAAAACGGGATTGATATGCTCTTCTTGCAAGCGCACGAAAATTGGAAGATTTGGCAGGCAGCACGTCTCGGGAAAGGCTCTATTTGATAGAAAATCACTACTTTCGCAACTGAAAAATAGCAAACTAGGGAGATCTCTGTATGACTACTGAAAAATTTTATTTCATCCGCAACGGACAACAAATTGGCCCCATCGAGGCAGAACAGCTCGCTCAGGAGAACATTACCCCTCAAACCATGGTATGGAGGCAGGGGATGGAAGATTGGAAAGAGGCTCGCCTCCTTCCGGAGCTTGACTTCCTCTGGCAGAATAATGCAAATAACGGGGCAAGTGGAGTTCCGCCCTTCCAAGCTCCTCCTAGGCAGCAACCATTCGCCCCTCAAAATAATACTCCCTATAGCATCTACGCAAACGGAGGCATTCCCCCCAAGTGCCCCCCTACCTATTTGGCTTTTGCTATCATCGTCACAATTTTCTGCACATGGCCTTTGGGCATCCCCGCCATTATAAATGCAACTCGCGTGGAGAAAGCCTACAATCAGGGCGACTTCGCCGGAGCCGAACGATTCAGCAAAGCCGCTCGTTCGTGGTCTATTGCTAGTATGGCAGTAGCGGTAGCACTTGTCCTCTTATGGGGTGTCATAGTGTTCTTTTCTGCCGTATTAGACTCAGCCTACTAATTAGAGGATAGTTCTCCTCTCCGCGAATAAGTTTAATCGCAATAGAAGAGCACAAACTTCGTCCCGAGAGGGATAGAGCATGTGCTCTTCCCTACCTCTAGACACCTAGCCCCCAAACAAGACTCTTCCCTACTCCCCAATAGGATGGATATTCTTGAGCTTTATACGTACTTCAAACGCTGTAGTGGAGTAACTACAGATAGCCGCGCCCCCAAGAGAGATTCGCTATTTATAGCCCTCAAAGGAGAGCGGTTTGATGGTAACGACTTTGCCCTTGATGCCCTTGCAAAAGGGTGTGCCTATGCCGTGGTAGATCGTGCAGAATTGGCGCAAAAAGAGGCTCGTTGTCTTTATGTGGAGGATAGTTTTGTTGCCCTCACGGAGTTGGCTCGCATGCACCGCCGCCAGCTCGGCTTCCCCATCATTGGCATCACGGGAACCAATGGCAAGACTACGACCAAAGAACTTATCTCGGCCGTACTAAGGAGCACCTATACCATTGGAGCTACGGTTGGTAACCTAAATAACCAAATAGGAGTGCCCCTCACCCTTCTCTCCTTCACCCCGGAGATGCAATACGGCGTTGTGGAGATGGGAGCCTCTCATATAGGGGATATTGCGGAACTAACCGCCATTGCAGAGCCGGACTTTGGGCTTATTACCAACATAGGTAGAGCGCATCTAGAGGGATTCGGATCCTTCGAAGGGGTGACAAAAGCCAAGTGCGAGCTCTATGATTGGCTTGGGCAGCATAATGGGGAGGCCTGGGTCAATGCCGATGATCCCCTACTGATGCAGCATTCCGCCCATCTTGTACGAACCACCTACGGCACAGGGCAACAAGCTTTTTTCCGTGCCTCGCTGCTTGATCATCCCTTGGGCTATTTCCTCGCCTTTGCTTTCTACTGGCAGGGAGAGACCTACCGAGTACATACGCAACTCGTAGGTAAATACAACCTCCCCAATGCCCTCGCCGCCGTAGCCGTGGGGCTTAGACTGGGAGTTGCCCCTCCTGATATCGTAATGGCATTGGAGCACTACACTCCATCGAATAGCCGCTCGCAATATATTGCCGATACTCCCCATCACAACAATCTCGTAGTGGATGCCTACAATGCCAATCCCTCGAGTATACATACCGCGATAGAAAACTTTCTCTCCACCTCCGGCGCACAAGCCAAATACCTCATACTAGGGGATATGTTTGAGCTCGGTAGTGCCTCTCGAGAAGAGCATCTAGCCCTCGTACAACGCTTAGCCCGAGAGACTACGGGCATTACCTGCTACCTCGTAGGAAAAGAGTTCGCCGCTCTCGAGAGCGAAGCCAAAGCCCCCCACCTCCACTACTTCCCCTCTACAGAGATTTTGGCAGAGCAACTCCGCCTTGCTCCCATCGAGCACGCTTTCATTCTCGTGAAGGCCTCCCGTGGTATGCACTTTGAGTCCCTGGTAGAGCTATGCTAAAACAACAGCAAGAGCAGCGGCAAAAGCTAGCGATTGATGTACAGCAGATACAGCAAATCAAGCTCCTAGAGGTTTCCGGAGAAGAGCTTGCAGATCGCATTCGTGAGGAGCTTGCCACCAACCCTGCCCTAGAAGTGGTAGAGGAGAGTGAGGAGACAACTCCCGAAGACAACTTCCTAGACGAAGAGCCACTAAGCACCCCCGAAAACGAGCAAGAGGGGATACAAGACGATTTCTCCCCGGAGGATTACACGGCAGACGATGAACGCGAAGATGCTCTGCGCGAGCTCCCTCGCCCTTCCACTAGTGACGATGATGGACCTTCTTATGTGCAACCCAACGAGGCACCCTCTCTCTCGGAAGATCTCCACGAGCAGTTAATCTCACTTACCCTCTCGGATCGGGAGCTGACTATTGCCGAGTACATCATTGGCAACCTGAGTGACGACGGCTATCTCTCCGCCTCTCTACACGAGATCAGCGATGCTCTCCTGTTTAACGAAAATCTTGATGCTTCTGATGCTGAAATAGAGGAAATGATCCATAGGATACAGCAGCTCGACCCTCCCGGCATTGCGGCACGTGATTTGCGCGAATCCCTGCTATTGCAACTCCGGCGGCTCTCGAAAGACGAAATTCACAGCCTAGCTCTCTCTATCATAGAGGGCTATTTCGAAGATCTTGCCGCCCACCGATACGACCGAATTATACGTGCTCTCTCCATATCTCCTGACCAGTTTTCCGAAGCCCAACGTATCATCCGACAACTCAACCCTCGCCCCGCAAGTGGATATGGCTCAAACCTAGAGGCGGCTGTGGCTCGCATTGTTCCCGACTTTACGGTACACCTCCATAATGGAGAGCTACAACTATGGATCAACGATGCTCCCAACCTCCCTCAACTAGGCATATCACCGGCATATCTTGCCATTACAAAGGCTCCGATTAGGAGCGAAGCCGAGAAAACCTCTCGTGCCTTTGCCTCCTCACGCATTGCAGAAGCTAGGCAATTTATTGACGCTCTAAAGCGCAGACGTAAGACCCTCCTACACGTTGTAGGTGCCATCGTACAAGCCCAAGAGGATTTCTTCCGCACAGGGGATATACAGCGACTTCGCCCCCTTGTTCTGAGGCAAATTGCGGAGACTGTATCCCTCGACATTAGCTCGATCAGCCGCATCACCCAACGCAAATACATACAAAGCGACTACGGCATTTACCCTCTCAAATTCTTCTTCAGCGAAGGCACAAAGGGCAGTGATGGAGAAGCCGTTTCGTCCCGCAGCACCAAAGATCTTTTGCGGCAATTGATAGAGAAAGAGGATAAACGAACCCCTCTCTCCGATACGGAATTGGGAGCTCTTCTAAGCCAAGAGGGAATACCCATAGCACGCAGAACAGTAGCAAAGTATCGCGAACAATTGGGCATCCCCATAGCGCGCCTCCGCCGCGAGTTGTAACGCTCCCCTTCCCCATTCATCATACACACACCAACAATATACACTCACAATGAAACCAATCCACTCTCGAAAAAGCGCAAGACACCTAGGCTGTATTGCACTGCTATTCCTACTTATTGTCTCCTTCACTCCCCTTACGGCTCAAATAACCCTTAGGGGGGTAGTGACAGACTCCATCACCGGCGAACCCCTCGTTGGCGCCTCTGTTTACGTTACCAAGCATCGCTCTATAGGCACCCGTGCAGACCTCAATGGCAAGTTCTCTCTCACGCTGCCGAGAGATATTGCCTCTCGTCGCAACCTTATGTTATCGGCAAGTATGGTGGGGTACAATACCCAAAACACAACCATTGCCAAGACACATGTAGAGACCGGTTACTACTGGCACGCCACGCTCAATGGCCAAGAACTTGGCACCGTGGTAGTAACGCCCAAGAAGAAGTACACCAAAAAGGGAAATCCGGCTGTCGCAATTATAGACAAAGCCATCGCAAACAAAGAGAAGAATCGTATTACACGGTACTCGGACTTCAGCTATCGGCTCTACCGCCGCCAGATGATGGGCTTGGCCACTCCTGCCGACAGTGCCGGAGGCTGGTACTTTGGCATTCCCGAGAAGAAGTGGCGTATGTGGAGCGATAGCTCTGCTCTAGAGGGTATGATGGTGCGCCCGTTCTCCCTCAGAGAGCGCGAGTCGGTTCGCTCGTCTCTAGGGGGTAAAGAACGCGAAGAACTGATCATCGGACGTCGCTTCTCCGGTCTGGAAGAGGCTATCGAATCCTCCGGGACTGACACAAATTTGGAGGAGCTCTATCCTGAAATTGACCTCTATGCCAATGATTTGGAGATCCTACGCAATCAGTTCCCGGGGCCTATGAGCAAGCTCTTCTCCACCTCTTTCTACAAATACTATTTACTTGATACGGTGGCCGTAGAGGGGCGCCCCGCCTACGAGATCGGGCTTGTACCCTTCTCCAAATATAGCATAGGGCTATCGGGTACAGTATGGATAGATACAGTTTCCTACTCCCTCGCTAAGGCCCACCTCCAGGTTCCAAAGCAAGCTAATGTAGACTGGGTATCCCATTGGTCTGCCGACTTTCACTATGCGCCAACCGTACTTGATGGAGATACCGTTTGGCTCCCTCATAAGCAAGAGATACATACCTTTCTTACGCCTACCGAGTTAATTCCCTATAGCTGTGAAGTGGATCTCACCTACATTTACAAGCAATACCGGGTAGGAGAAGAGGCAAAAGACTCTCTAGCTCTAGACCCTCGGCTTGCCTTGAGTGCCCCCATGCGTAACCAGATAGACAAGCCAACTCTTAGCAACTTTGGCATTGTAGAACGCCCCGAACCTCTACCCAAATTGGGTGAAGGCACTATTGCCATCCTCGACTATCTGCACCGGCGTCCATCCTATATCTTCCTAGCCAAAGCAGCGCAAGTAGTGGGACGAGGATTCGTTGGACTACCACTAAGCAAGCTCAAGCGAGAGGAATATCTAGCCGAAGTAGGGCCCGTCGAGACTCTTTTTGCTTGGAACGTTGTAGAGGGAGCGCGATTCCGCCTCGGGGGAGTAACCAATGCCAAACTAAGTCAGCACCTCTTTGGTCAGGGCTATGTGGCATACGGATTGGGCGATAAGCGTTGGAAATACTACGGAAAGATCACCTATTCACCTCTAGCCAAGGAGGGACACGAAGAGGAATACCCCCAGCGTAATTTTTACCTCTCGGCTCATCACGATCTCTTTGTCCCCGGTTACACAGAAGATGCCATGTACAAAGATGGATTAAGTACCCTCATCGGCACGATGAAACTGCGCAATCGCTTCTATGGTACCAACCTTAGTGCCGGATTCAAAGCAGACTGGAGCCAAGCTCTCCACACCGACTTCTCCGTCAGCTACAACCACAAAACCCCTGCAGGCGACCTACGTTACTATCGCGTCGCAGAGGATGGTTCTCTCATCGCTGCCCCCTCTTTTGCCACAACGAGCCTCTATGCCGGTCTTACATTCGTCCCGGGGAGAATACCTCGCAATGGGCGTCGCCCCGTAAGTATGGAGAAAGAGAGCCGTCGCTACCCTGTACTCAACTTTGGGCTATCGCTCCAACCCAAGGGACTCCCCGGCAATGAACACACGAGTGCTCAGCTCACGGCCGGAGTTAGCGCTCGCCTCTACCTCTCCCTATTTGGCTTTATCGATTCATATATACAGGGAGGGCTTGGTCTTGGTAAGCTAGACGAAGTGAACTTCTTCACCCCCTCCATCAACAATAGTTTTGTGGCAAGACAGACTACTTTTGAGCTGATGAGACCTCTCGAATATGTATCCGACAAATACCTCCACTTCACCCTCAACTACCACATGAAAGGGCTAATCTTCAATCGTCTTCCCCTGCTTCGGCTCACGGGCTGGCGCGAGGTATTCTCCATTCGAGGCTATTGGGGCGATGTTTCTCACAGCCGTAAAGACCGACGCGTAGGGGAGTTAGTCTATCCCGAGATAGTCACGCCTATGAACAATCACCTCTATCTTGAGGGAAGTGCAGGGATCGAAAACATTCTCAATATCTTCTCCTTGCAATACTTCCGCCGCTTTACAAAAAGCAGCATCCTCGGGGCTCCTGACTGGACGATCAAGCTCGGGATGTTCGTTTCTTTCTAAGGAAAGCGAAGAGACCTCGCCTCCGGAGCGTTAGCGGCTTGCGAGTTTAGGAGAATACCTCCGCCACAACCGCCATTGAACCAGTCCGCGAGCGGCCAAATAGAGGTCGAAGGAAATCCACAAAGCGGCAACGCCCCAAGAGGCTCGCGTGAGGTAGTAAAGCCCAAAGAAAAGAGCAGAAGCCACCAGCATACTGGTACGCAACCCTCGTGCATAGGTAGCTCCTACAAATACGCCATCCCACAAAAAAGCAGCAAACCCCAGCAAGGGAACAAAAGCGATGTAGGGCACCCAACTCAGTGCTACAGCTACCACCTCGGGGCTATCACTGAGGAGGTGTAGGAGAGGAGAGGGCACCAAAAGGTAGAGAAGACTGGTCAAGACAGCCAAAGGCCAACCGAAGGAGAAGAGTTGCCGGACGAGCATTTGCACCAAATCTCTCCGCTGCATACCCACATAACGCCCTGTAAGTGCCTCTCCGGCATAGGCAAACCCATCCATGAAGTAGGAGAAAAGATGGAAAAATTGCAGCAAAAGAGTATTAGCCGCTACCACCTCTTCGCCATAACTCGTAGAGGCGTAGGTGAAGAAAAGGGTTACAGCACTAAGGAGCGCCGAGCGTATAAAGAGATCGCGCTGTGTGGCAAAATAGCCTTTTCTTCTCCTTAGGCGGAATAAGTCGCGCCAGCAGAAATGCCGCAGCACTCGACCATAACGCCACACCGCCAAGAGCCCTAAGAGTAGCACGCCTACATACTGTGCGATAATGGTACCCAACGCCAGCCCCTCAACGCCCCAGCCCGGGATCTGCACAAAAAGAGCACTGAGGACGATATTTATCAGGTTAATAGAGATCGCTCCAATCATGGGGATACGGGTATTTTGCATCCCAATAAACCAGCCGTTGAGCACATAGAGCAGCATGGCGGCAGGTGCTCCGCAGAGCGCGATTGAGACATATAGCCGAGCCGATGCCGCAATGGCAAGTTGGTCTTGAGCCATCAAGCGAACAAAAAGAGAGACCAAGGGCGTTGCCAAGAAGAGCAAAATCCCCGAGAGGAGGGCGAGGGAAAGCCCCTGGGCCAGGTGCTGATTGATTTGCTTTAGATCCCTAGCTCCAAAACATTGAGCCACAAAACCGGTGGTTCCCATCCTCAAAAAGCCGAACAACCAGTACAAGGTACTCACCACGCCGGATGCCACCGCCACCGCCCCGATGGCTGTTTTTCCCTCCGGAGTATGCCCTGCCAGCCCCACATCCACCAGCGACAAGAGGGGCACTGTGATATTGGAAAGGATATTGGGGAGGGCGAGAAGTACGATACGTCGCCGCATGGTACGAGCTAGAGAGAGCGCCTTCACTTCTTTTCTTTAAGACTAGGGACAGAGGGAGGATCTGAGGGCGGAGGACAAAGCCGAAGAGCCTCTTGCCAACTACAGAGAGGGGTATTCGGATCGAGACAACTCACCTCAAGACGCGAATTGCGAGGGCGATGGGCTGCCGTTGGATACTCCTCTGTCGTAATGGGGACGAGCTTACAAAAGTGGGAGCGACCCGCTTTTTCCACAATCGCTTGGGCAAAGCCATACCAAGAGGTCTCACCCCTATTGACAAAGTGCAAGACGGGAGGCAGAGCCTCTCTACGTGAACAAAGAAGAAACAATTGCTCTGCCACAGACTCCGTGCTACTCGGAGCTCCTATCTGATCGGCTACAACTCGCAATTCGCTCCGCTCATGCGCTAGGCACCACATCGTGCGATAGAAATTCTGACGGTAGGGACTGTAAAGCCACGAAGTACGCACGATAGCATATTCGCCCAAGGGCATAGCACGAGCAACGGCCTCTTCGGCGTGCCATTTGGTAGTCCCATAGACCGAGATGGGATGCGGTGGATAGTCCACGGGATAGGGTTGGTCGTACGCCCCATCGAATACGTAATCGGTACTAATCTGGATAAAACGGATCTGTAATCGAGCGCAAGTACGCGCCATAGTATCTACGGCGATGGTATTGATTACCTCAGCTTCTTTGGGGTGTGTTTCTGCCAAATCGACCTGTGTGTACGCCGCGGCATTGAGAAGGATAATCTCCCTGTAATGCTCAAAACAGAGAGCCAAACGCTCCAAAATAAGAGGGAGAGTCTGGGGGTGTGCAAGGTCGAATTGCTCTCGTGAGAGAGGATATATATCGTGCGAGACTTCGGTCTGTAGGCTTCTCAAAAGAAGGGTCAGTCCGAGTTGCCCTCGCACTCCGGTTAGGAGTATTATCCCTTTCTCCAATTTGGGTTGTGCCGCTCGCATTTCAAGATTGAGGTGCTACGTCCCCATCAAGAGGGGCTTTTTCGGACTTCCGTAGGGTGTACTTTTCTCCCAATACTTTGAGCCAAACGGAGATACGCATCATTATCTCCCGAGTAGCCTTTGTGGTCTCTTGGTGAGTTTGCTTGAGGAAAGTATATCCATACAAAGCCACAAGGGCTGCCTCCACTTCCCCTAGGGCAACACCGCCACTACGCCTGCGTATTTCCACAATAGCCGTCAATACCGCTGTGTATAGCTCTTCGTAGATCTCCTCTTCTGCATCAGCGAGCAACTGCTTATGCAGCTGTTCCAGCTCCTGAAGTAGGGCGGTAAGAGAGGCCGTGTGCCTATTGGGTTGCTCCATAATATCCTCCACGAGCATCTCTTTGCGCAGAGGAGGTAAAACTTCTCGGAGGGAGCCAATGACGGGCAACTGCTTCGGCGCCTCCGAGAGAAAGCTATCAAAATCTTCTTGCCGAGGCATAGCCCGCACCAAAGACTCCAGATACCACATGTAAATGAGGTACTCGGCGGGATTCTGCTCACGCATTTGTGACAAAGAAATTGTTTTTTTGGACATAAGGAGAGAGATAGGAGAATGAATCAATGAGACTGAGGGCTACGCAAGAGACGACGCACGGGATAGAAGGCAGAGAGGTATCCCACCAAGGCAATAGTGGCGGCAAGAGCCAAGAGGTCAAGCCACCGAACAGCCACGGGATAGGGCTGGCGATACACCCCCTCGCCAATGGTAAGCCAACCAAATTGCGCCTGCAACCACACAAGCAGCATCCCTAGCAAAAATCCGCCCAAAGCCCCTACCAGGGTAACCAATAGGCCCTGCCAAAGGAAAATGGAGCGTATCAACTGAGGGCGAGCTCCCAAGGCGGCATAAATCTCCACATCGTGACGCTTCTCGATAATCAGCATCGAAGAGGAGCAAATCACATTGAAGGCGGCTAGAAGAAGCACGAAAAAGAGGATAAAGAAAGTCATCCACTTCTCTATGGCAACGAGCTTCAACAGATGGGGTTGTTGGTCTCGCCTATCCAGAACGCGCCACTCTTTCCCTAACTCTTTTTGTAGGCTTTCTTTGAGAGACTTGGGAGAAACTCCCTCCACAGGAAAGAGGGCAAGAGCATGTACATAGCCCTTGGGGAGGTCGAGCAGGGAGCCTAATTCGTCTACGGACAAGAAGAGCGTACGATCGTATTTCTCCTCTTTGGCAGAAAGCACAGAGGGGGCTTTGCCCTGCGTCGTACGGAAAGCCGTCTGAGGGAGTAAGGGATTGATATAGCCTCTGCGCTTGGGTACGTATAGAGAAACCGTGCGCATAAAGCTAGAGGTCTGCCCAAAAGAGAAAAGGGTCTGGTAGAGATCGCCTCCGAGCGTGTACTCACAGGGGAGAGCAGATAGGCTCCCCTCCAGCATCAGACTATCCAATGCCAACGAGCGTGAATAGGCAGGCTCCAGTCCCAAAAGGTGCGCCGCAGCATAAACAGAAGAGCTACGAACGATACCTTCTCCCTCAATAAGAAGTGAAGAAGCAGATATCTCCGGCAAAGTCCTGAGCCTGGCAATTCTACTTTCTTGGGCATCGAAGGGAGCCTTATCAGCTCGCTCTACCTTGAGGGGTGCATCGAGATGACTTACCGACGTAAGCAGTACCTCTTCGTATCCGTTGTAAATCGAGAGGATAGCCACCACCGCCATTACAACGACCCCCACCGCTACCGAACTAATAGCGGAGACTACCTGCACGGCATGAAACCGCTTCCGTTGTGCAAAGTAACGCCTGGCAATAGAGAAAGCAAGCGACCTGGGAGACATGCTAGAGAGGGGGGGGAGACTACTTGGCCAAAAGGCGATCTATGTTATCTAAGTAGTCGAGCGTATCGTCTACGATAAAGACAAGTTCGGGTATTACACGAAGCTGCGACTTGAGCTCAACACCCAGCGCATAACGCACTTGAGCCGCATTGCGTTGGGTTGCTGTAATGATCTCCTCCGCACGCTCCGAGGGGAATATGCTCAGATAAACCTTGCAAAAAGAGAGATCGGGGCTAGGGGCTACGCGTGTCACACTAACGATCACCCCGGGCATTGTCTGTGTCTGTCTCTGGAAAATCTCGCCGAGAGCCTTCTGCACAAGGCGAGCTATTTTACTGATTCTTCTATCGTTCATTGTATCTATATTGCTCTATCAATTGAGAAAAAGGAGTGCTATCTCTTGTGATGCCTCCGGTGATAGCACTCACGGCATAGGGGGCGGTACTCGTCCAACTCACCCAAGAGCACGGTTCTGTCGTCGCTAGACAAGCGGTAAGAATAATTGGCCGGGAGACCGCAATCCATACAAACAGCGTGGACTTTGGTCACAGAGTCGGCAAGAGCCATTAGCTGAGGCATGGGGCCAAACGGATTGCGACGGAAGTCCATATCCAGCCCTGCAATGATCACGCGTTTGCCGCTATCGGCAAGTTCACTCACCACATACACCAACGCTTCGTCAAAAAACTGAGCCTCGTCTATCCCCACCACATCGGCATCCGAGGCGTAGAGAAGGATCATTTGTGCATTCTCCAGGGGGGTAGACTCCACCGCATTGGCATCATGAGACACCACCTTCTCTTGGTCGTAACGTATATCAGTAGCAGGTTTGTAGACCTCTACTTTCATCTTAGCAATAGCCGCACGACGCAAACGACGCATCAGCTCCTCCGTTTTTCCACTAAACATAGAACCACAAATCACCTCTATGGATCCGTGGCGAAGGTGAGGGGCTGCGTTCAATCGTTCTATATCAATAGCGTCCATGCTATAAGGGGTTTTGAGATTATAATTCACAAGAGACAACTCGCGCACCATCGGCACGCTCGTACATTTCTAGGCGCACTGTATCCTCGGGCAATAGACCTTCTATTATCTCGGGCCACTCTACAAAGCAGTAGGCACCACTTGTCAGATAGTCCGAAAAGCCCACATTGAGCGCATCTTCCAAGGTCTCTAGTCGGTAACAATCCATATGGAAAGCCACCTCTTCTCGGGAGGGGATGGCATATTCGTTGACGATGGCGAACGTAGGGCTATTCATCACATCCTCTACCCCCAGCTCCTCGCAAAGAGCTGTAATAAAGGTGGTTTTACCCGTACCCATCGGAGCATAAAATGCAAAAACTCGCCTCCCCTCGGTGAGATCAAGCAGAGTACGAGCCGTGGAGCGCAAGTCCTCTAGTGACGATATTGTAAGGGTAATCATTTAGGTTGTAGAGAGATAAAAGGGATAAGCATTTCTTCCATCGAGATCCCCCCGTGCTGGAAGGTATCGCGATAGTAATTCACGTAGTAATTGTAGTTATTGGGGTAGGCGAAGAACTTATCTTCGTAGCAAAAAATAAAGTTATCGGTAATTGACCCCTCGGGCAGACCGTAGTCTCGGGGACGTGTCATGGCGAAAACCTCCTTGGGATTGTAGGAGAGATGCCGCCCCAACTTGTAGCGGAGATTGGTACTCGTATTACGGTCTCCTACCACTTTTACAGGGTTCTGTACGCGTATGGTACCATGGTCGGTCGTAAGCAAAACCTTGTACCCCATCTCTTTCATCTTTTGGAAAAGTCGATAGGTAGTAGAGTGACGGAACCAACTACGCGTCAGGGAGCGATAGGCGGCTTCGTTGCCTGCTAGCTCTCGGATCATCTTGCTCTCGGTACGAGCATGGGAGAGCATGTCTACAAAGTTTAGCACCACGACGTTTAGGGGGTGGCGTGTGAGATTATCCATCGAAGAAAGCAGTTTCTCTCCATACTTGGTCTCATGTACCTTATTATATGAGAAGGTATAGGGCTTACGATAACGCTCAATCAGACTTCTAATCAGGGGAGCTTCATTTACGTTTTTCCCCTCTTCACTCTCTTCATCCACCCACAAATCGGGGAAAAGGCGGGCGATATCAGCCGGCATCAAGCCCGAGAAGATGGCATTGCGAGCATATTGCGTGGCGGTGGGAAGGATAGAAACGTAGAGATCTTCTTCAAAATAGAAAAGATCGCTCAGCAGATCTTTCACCGCCAACCACTGGTCGTAACGGAAGTTATCAATGAGTACAAAAAAGAGCTTTTCTCCGGCATCAAGAAGGGGGAAGACACGCTTTGAGAAGAGATTATAACTCATCAGAGGAGACCCAGCAGAGGGCGTTATCCACCCCTTATAGTGGTCGCGTACGAAGCGACCGAACTGGAGCTGGGCCTCACGGCACTGCAAAGCGTGCATCTCGGCAAGCTCGGGGTGTTCCTCCACAAGCAGACTCCGCTCAGCAAGCTGGCGATAGAGCGTTTTCCAATCCTCAAGCTCCATACGCTGCATGAGCTGCATAGAGGTTTCGCGGAACGCCCTCTGGTAATCGGCAATTGTAGCCTCTCCTATAATATCATTGCGCTGAAGCGTTTTTTTGAGCGTGAGCAGAAGCTGATTCGGATTCACCGGTTTAATCAAAAAGTCGACCGTATTACCGGCAATCGCCTGGTTCATCAGTTGCTCCTCTTCGCTCTTCGTAACCATTACCACAGGGAGCGAAGGATACTGCGAACGCAACGCATCAAGCGTCTCGAGCCCCGAAAGACCCGGCATATTTTCATCTAAGAAAACGAGATCGTAAGGCTCCTGAGCCAACATCTCCAAAGCATCGCTACCACTGAGCGCAGCCGCTACACTATACCCCTTTTTCTCTAGGAAAAGAATGTGGGGCTTGAGAAGGTCAATCTCATCATCGACCCAAAGGATCCTATATTGTCTTACTGCTGTGGACATACAGCACAAAGGTAGTAAATAGTTTGCGGCCGCAGGGTAATGCATGAGCAATGATTCCTCCACTCTTCGTACAGGAAAAATGCATCCACACTACCCCTAAAGAAAAGGGGAAACGAAGGGGGGATTACGACTATAAAGCCTACCTCATTCTGAGAAGAATCTACTTTTTCATCGAAGTTTTACCCAAGAAGTATTGCACAATAAAAATATTGTATTACCTTTGTAGTCGCTAAAACGATAGGCGGAAATAGCTCAGTTGGTAGAGCATAACCTTGCCAAGGTTAGGGTCGCGAGTTCGAGTCTCGTTTTCCGCTCCAAGGAAGGAGAGTTTCCTTCTCACAGAGAGTCCGTTACTTCATAAAGAAGTGACGGATTTTTTATTTCTCCCCAATCCTACTGAGGGCTTCCCCTTCGTTTGCGGATTCATTCCGCCGCTGCCTCTCTCTTTACCGCCTCTGTCCATTCCCTTTATCGCCCCTAGTCCATCCTCCTCTCAAGGGCGCTTCTCATGCCATTTACTCTACGCCAGAAAAAACGCCCCTGAAAACGAGAAAATTATCTGCCCAAGAAAATTCCCGAAACAGGCCTAGAAATAAAAACTTTTAGACCGATTTTGGAGTTAGTTTTTGGCTGAAAAGGGAAACAAAACCAGCCTAGTAAAATCCCCGTCCTCCCCACCAGCTAAAACCCATAGACAAGAACACCCCATCCCATACACGCGTAATCCTTTTCATACAAAAGCTGTTATGTTTCAAACAATGAGGGGGGGGGGGGAATAGCTTTTCTCAGAGCTTTTCTGATTAAAATCATTGAGTCTTTCTCCTCATATAAGAGGTTATTTGGTACTCACACCTGCAAAAAAAATTGTACATTTGCACATGCTCGTTGGAAGGCTTTTTTCAGAGAATATGAAGAATAACTCACAAGAAAGGTGCAATCCTTCTCATGAAAATATTGGTAACCGGAGGAGCCGGATTCATTGGCTCTAACCTCTGTGAACACTTCCTGCGACAGGGGCATACAGTACGCTGCTTTGATAACTTTGCAACGGGTAAGCCCGCCAACGTCATCCCTCTTCTAAGCATCTATCCCGACCGCTTCGAACTGATTGTAGGAGACATTCGCAATATAGACGACTGTCGCAAGGCCGTGGATGGCATGGAATATGTGCTACATGAAGCTGCCTTAGGCTCCGTTCCGCGATCGATCAAAGATCCCATAACGACAAACGAAGTTAACATATCAGGGTTCCTGAATATGCTTGTTGCATCGCGCGATGCTAAGATCAAACGTTTTGTCTATGCTGCCAGCTCTTCGACCTATGGAGACAGCGAACCCCTACCTAAGGTGGAGGAAGTAATCGGCCGCCCTCTCTCTCCTTATGCAATAACGAAGTATGTCAACGAGCTTTATGCAGACGTCTTTGCTCGCACCTATGGTATAGAGACCATTGGGCTACGCTACTTCAACGTCTTTGGCCGCCGGCAAGCCCCTCACGGGGCTTATGCAGCCGTTATTCCTCTCTTTGTCAAGCAACTGATGGCTCACGAATCTCCTGTGATCAACGGAGATGGCACCTACAGCCGCGACTTCACCTATATAGACAATGTAATACAGATGAATGAGCGGGCCCTTGCGACAACGAATCCCAAGGCCGTTAACCAGGTTTACAACACCGCCTTTGGCGAGCGCACCGACCTCAACCAACTCGTTGCCTACCTCAAAGAAAACCTCTCTAAGCACGACCCCGAGATTGCCAACATAGAACCTCAACATGGACCGAATAGAGCAGGAGACATACCCCACTCTCTAGCTTGCATTGACAAAGCTAAGAGGCTTTTGGGATACGACCCTCAATTCTCCATGAGACAAGGGCTTGCAGCCTGCTGCGATTGGTATTGGGACAACCTCTAGGACAAGAGGCTTATTATCACTACCTTTGCCATTAGAACAACTGATACAGATTATGATTAAGGATATAGAGGTAAACAACATCACTGCATTTGAGAGTCTTAGAGCTGAGTTTTCGCCTGGACTAAATATCTTCATTGGGGAGAATGGCACTGGGAAAACGCATCTGATGAAAATACTCTACTCCGCCTGTTCTATTGCAAAAAAAAGCGAAAACAAAACAATTGAGCAAAAGCTTGTAGAGAACTTTCTACCTGACAGTGTAGGACGACTAGTCAGACGTGCTAGAGGGCGAAAATCTGGAAAATTCTGGCTATCCTCCTCAACTGAATCTGATCAGGAAGATAGAAAGCTTGGAGTAACAATTACAACACTAAATAGAGTATCTACCAACTCTTCTAACTGGAAGGAGGAAGCCCCCGAACAGGTAGTCTATATCCCCGTGAAAGATATGCTTGCCAATGCCCCCGGGTTTCTTTCTCTATACTCCAATCACACTATTCACTTTGAGGGGATATATGCCGACATCATCAGCAAGGCTCTTTACCCAGCATCTCGTGGTCGCCGAAATAAGATACAAAGGGAACTTCTTAACCTCATTGAAGCGGGAATTGGTGGCACCATAGCGACTGAGGGGGAAGAGTTTTATCTTAAATCTACGGATGGATCGGGGAATCTTGAATTCACCCTACTAGCCGAGGGTTACCGAAAGCTAGGACTTCTATTCTGCCTAGTTCAAAACGAGATGCTCACTAAGGGATCCATTCTGTTTTGGGATGAACCCGAAACCAATCTTAATCCTAACATGATGGAATTAATCGTTAAGATTCTATATAAACTGGTAGATCTTGGTGTGCAAATATTTATTTCCACGCACAATAGCATGCTAACTTCGCAGATCAAGTTGTGCGAAGCAAATGCTTCGACAAAGTACCATCTCTTCTCTAAGGATCAGGATGGGAGGATAAAGTATGCCAACTTCAACAATCTGCAAGCTATGGAAGAGAATCCTATTAATAAGGCTTACGAATCACTCCTTCTAAAGCAAATAAAACAAGAACTAAGTTTATGAAAGCAGAGATAGAAGGATACTCTTTTGAATTTCCCGATGCAACAAGCATTACCAAGTTTGACGCATCCAAATCCCATAAAATGTCACAAGCAATGAAAGCTGTGGATGTGGTAATAGAACTTCCTAAACACAGAATCTACATAGAGATAAAAGAGTATGAGACAAATCGGCAGTGGATAAAAAATCTCCAAAAGGACAAGCCTGAAAAAGCCTTCCTCACCAACCTATACTTCAATCTAAAGTATAAGTATCGCGACTCTGTTCTCTACCACTGTTGCCAACAAGTACAGCCTAAGAAAAACCTGTTTGTCTTCCTTACAGACTGGTCGGATGCCATCAAAATCGACACATGTTATAACGATCTAAAAAATAGCTTTCCGACAGACAGCCAAAAGCATATTTGGCCTAGTACTTGGAAGAAATCTTTTGTAGATGCCCTTTTTGTTGTCAATGAAGGTCTTTGGAACAGGAGTCCTGAGCTGAGCGGATTTGGGCATGTAAGCAAAATACAAACAGCACAATAAAAAAGAAATAAGAAGCTCCCCCGCAGAAGATATGAATATGAATAGCATTAAAGAGACACGGATAGCAGTTATCGGGCTAGGATATGTAGGATTACCCCTTGCCCGCCTTTTTTCCACAAAGTACACAACCATAGGCTTTGACCTCAACCCTAAGAGAGTAGAGGCTCTCATGGCAGGACATGATGCTACGCTGGAAGTCTCCGACGAGCTTCTCCAATCTGCCCTAAAAAACGGATTTCGATGCACTTCCGACATTGAAGAGATACGCTCCTGCAACTTCTATGTAGTAGCTGTACCCACTCCGGTAGACCAGAACAACAATCCGGACTTAACACCCCTTATAGGTGCGAGTAGTACCATTGGAAAGGTTATATCCAAGGGCGATGTTGTAGTCTATGAGAGCACTGTATATCCTGGAGTAACTGAAGATGACTGCATACCCGTAGTTGAGCAGATCTCCGGACTCAAACTTAACAAGGACTTTTTCGCAGGCTATAGTCCTGAACGCATCAACCCCGGAGATAAGCAACACACCGTGGAACACATCAAGAAGGTTACCTCCGGATCAACCCCAGAAGCAGGGCAATATATCAATGCAATCTACAGCTCCGTCATCACTGCAGGTACGCACCTAGCTCCCAGCATTAAGGTGGCAGAGGCAGCCAAGGTGATCGAAAATTCGCAAAGAGACATCAACATTGCCTTTGTCAATGAGCTGGCGAAGATATTCAGCCGCATGGGGATAGATACGCAAGAGGTCCTAGAGGCTGCCGGTACTAAATGGAACTTTCTCCCCTTCAAGCCAGGCCTTGTAGGAGGGCATTGCATCGGTGTTGACCCCTACTACCTCGCTCAATGCGCCCAGCGATATGGCTACAATCCGGAGATTATCCTTGCAGGGAGACGCATGAACGATGGTATGGGTGAATATGTCGCCGAGCAGGTAGTCAAGCTAATGCTCAAGAAAGGTATACAGGTACTCAACTCTAACGTGCTGGTACTTGGCTTCACCTTCAAAGAAAACTGCCCCGATGTGCGCAATACCAAAGTAATCGATATAGTCAAAACCCTCAGAGAGTACAACGTAAACGTAACTATTTACGACCCATGGGCTAATCCCAAGATAGTAATGCACGAATATGCAGTAAAGGTGCTTAACTCCCTGCCTGAGGCAAAGTATGATGCTATCATCCTCGCTGTAGCTCACAAGGAGTTTGTCGGGATCAATCTGAATTCCTTTAAAGCATCTAGAGCCATTGTTTACGATGTAAAAGCAACCTTCCCCAAGGGGATCTATGACAAACGGCTGTAGTATGAAATTTTGAATATAGTCATTCTATAGAATTAATTGTCGTATCGCCTAAGCAAGAATTCCATTATGGGCAAGCTACGTATACGGATCTCAAATTTTAGAATCATGGAAGAAGTTCAAATAGAGATTGTTGGCATCACCTTGCTAACTGAACTCAATGCCGCAGGCAAGAGTACTGTAAGTAGGACAATATACTATGCAGGTTACTATATCAATCTCTACAATAAGCTAACCGACAAGCTTCAAAGGAGATTCTCTTCTCCAAAAAGAAAAAATAGTAGACAGCTATACAACTAAGATTATGAAGAAGATATTAAGAGGATTCTTGAATTGGCTGACTCGCAACAACCTTGAGTTAAGCCTAAGGATTCGCTACTTTTATTACTTTCGAAAATGTCTCAAATTACATAATCCTCAAACATTGGGTGCAAAAATACAATGGATGAAGCTTCATCTCTATGGTTATGACCAAGACCCTATCTATACACAATGTGCAGATAAGTATAAGGTAAGAGAGTATGTTAAATCTTGTGGATGTGAGAATATTCTTAATGATCTAATCGCTGTTTATGACAAGCCAGAAGAGATAGAGTGGAATAAGTTGCCTCAAAAGTTTGCTCTAAAATGGAACTTCGGGAATGGTTACAACATCATTTGTCAAGACAAGGACAAATTAGATATATCACAAACCTTTACGAGGTTAAAGAAATGGGGACAAGAGGAGCCCTGGCTTAAATCAGGAGAGGTTCAGTATAGGCATACAGAAAGAAAAATAATCATTGAGAAGTACATAGAACCAGAAAGAGGAGTATTACCTGTAGATTACAAGTTTTACTGCTTTCATGGGGAGCCTCTTATTATATTTACATGTGAGAATCGAGCTTCGGGATCTCCAAAATTTTACTACTACGACAGAGATTGGAATGTAATGCGAATCGATCAAACAACCTTCAATACACCAACACATATCTCATTACCTAAGCCAAAGCATTTGGACGAAATGATTCAGCATGCAGAAAATCTAAGCAAAAGATTTCCTTTCGTTCGAGTGGATTTTTATGATACTCCTCAGCAAGTATATTTTGGGGAACTCACATTTACTCCAGCTGGTGGATTTGGAATTGACATACTTCCTCAAGCCCAACTAATGCTGGGGAAAAAGTTGAATCTCGAAGTAGTTCAAAGAATAAAATAATGTGAGTACACAAGGGAATTATCTATGGGCAACAATAGACAAGGTAGGAGGGGTTGGACTGGCCTTTCTCTTTAATCTTGTTATGGCCCGCTGGTTCCTATCTCCTCGAGAATTTGGGATCATAGGAATGCTACAAATATTCATATCTATAGGTTACACCACAGTAATTGCTGGTTTTGGTCAGTCTTTAGTGCAGGCTAAAGAATTAAAAAAAGAGGATATCAGTACGGTTTTTACAATCAATCTACTTTTGTCTTTGGTTGTTTATGTGCTCTTCTTTATCTCGGCTCCTTGGATTGCATCCTTCTATGGAGAACCCATACTAAAAGATGTATTGAGAGTCCTCGGACTCCAACTGATTATATGTTCCTTTCTTGTTGTCCAATATAATCTTGCCTTACGAGCCTCTCATCTCCGCAGATTATGCCTCATCACACTTGTGTCGAGTATTTTGGGCTATATAACTGGCTTTGTGTTTGCAATAAAAGGAGCTGGTGTCTGGAGCCTAGTTGTAGCCACATTGACAATGTACTTTTTTCAAGCCTCTGGGTTATGGTTAACAACCAATACTTATCCTTTTCTGGGAATTAGCAAAGGCTCATTTCGAGGACTAGTTCCCTATAGTGGATTCATCTACCTAGCCACACTTATTGACCAAGTTTATATCCATGGACTTTCAGTGATCTTTGGGAAACGTTTTAGCGCGACAACACTTGGATACTACACACATGCAAATAAGTTGCAAATGGTTCCATCTCAGGCCATACAGAACATTGGCTATCAAGTCCTATTTCCAGACTTCTCTCGCTATCAGTCTGTTCCAGACCTTCTCAAAAACCGATACAGAAAAAATCTGCGCTTGATCACAATTCTTAGCATACTCGCTTTTAGTATTCTATTCTTGACTGCCAAACCTATTATAGTCCTTCTATTTACAGAAAAATGGTTACCCTCTGTCCCTATGTTGAGGATACTTACTCCTGTAGGGCTGTTCTTGGTACTCTCATTTATTCCTACGATGCTCATTCGTTCTGTGGGGCAAGCCAAGAGCTACTTTACTCTCATGGCTATAGAAAGGGTTCTTGGGATAATCCTATTGATCATTCTCAGTGGAATAGGCATGTACGAAACCTTATGGGGGCTTGTCGGGCTTAATATCGCTTACTTCCTCTTCAACATCTATTATGTGAGTCGGCTAACAACCATAACCATAAGAGAGCAACTAAATGACGTATTACCAATCCTAGTCCTACATGGAGGGGGGACTCTTGGAGTTAACTATCTGATGGACCTTATTGAAGGCTATGGTATATTTGGAGAACTCGCAGTAGGTATCATCGTACCGATCATCCTGTTGGGAGGATTATTGCTTGCCATACAATGGATCAAACCTGCCGATTCATATAAAATACTCAAATTTCTGAACTCTAAAAACAATGAGTAGGTACGGTTACAAAGAGAAAGCATTGCAGTCAGCAAAAACGGAAAGACAAAACTTTAGCTACTTCTGGATTTGCATTATAGTCTTCGGACTATTTTCCATGCTGCTCCCAATCTACGAAAGGATAGCTCCGTTGTATGCCAGTATGTATCAATTCAAGATGGACTATATTGGGTTAACCTCAATGTATATCGTTGTTCCCTACCTCATCTTGATTACGCTCTTCTTATATCGACAGCAAAAGCGCGCTTCTTTATCGGACTACTTTATTATCTTTCTAACCCTTTTTTATTTTCTTCCAGGAAACGTACTATACACCTATGGGAACTGGAATTTTTCATACCAAACATTTCACTTACTTTCCTATTTGTCATTATCAACTGCAAATGAATTAATTCCAAATATACATTTCTCCCAGAGCGTCTCCCAGCATCAACACAAAGAGATTCTTCCCCTCGTATCTTATTTCATATCTCTTTCCGTTATCTTACTCACAGTTTACTACAATGGATTGCAAATCAATCTCAACCTAGGCGATGCTTATGATCTAAGACAAGATTGGAAAGATTCCGGCATGCCCAACATTTTTAACTACTACATTCCATTCACCGCTCGCATTACCCCAATACTATTTATTATCACATTAAAGCAACGTAGGATTTTATTATCCTCATTACTGGTATTTTCTCAATTGGTATCTTTTTCTTTTGGGGGAATGAAGTACACCCTTTTTGCTCTTCTTTTAGGTATCCTCTTTCACTTCTTTGGGCAGAAGTTAAATACAAGGAAGATCTTCATATATTTCTCCGTATTTATCGGTATATGTCTGATAGAGTGTCTACTAATGAAAGACCAGCTTCCATTGCTTACAGTTTATACCCTACGGCGGACATCTTTTATTTCAAATCAAATTGGATCTTTCTTTTTCTCTTTTGCACAGAGTCATGACTGCCTATACTATTCCGAAAGTTTTCTTCGAGGCTTGTTACACTATCCTTATTCAGACCCATTTCCTCATGTAATAGCAGAGTACGCCTTCAACTTACCGGAAGTGGGAGCAAATACAGGGCTATTTGCAGAGGGCTTTTCTCAAATTGGTTGGCTGTCACTTCCCGTATATGCGATTCTGTATATTGTTGTCTTCCGACTATACACCAAATGTTGTTCATCTTTTCTGGACACAAGACTATCACACATCCCTCTTCTAGGAATACTTTTATACACATCCTCTTTTATTGACGGAGCCTTCTTCAGTGTCATATTGACACATGGAGGATTCCTTACAGCCCTATCATTATACATTCTATCAAGAAAGACAAATTCTCTATGAACATCAAAAAACGCTACGACATCGAAGTTATACGAATTATAGCAATGTTCTGTATCGTTATGGGACATTGCTTTGCAATATATGGAACATGGCAAACCCCTCTGAATGAAAGGTTTTCTTCCGAAGCTCACCTATATCAAGCCGTAAACCCTCTTCTTATTTATTATGCACTTCCTATTTTCATCTCCATATCGGGTTATTTAATCGGATACAAGAAAACCTTTGATTCTCCTTCTTTTAACTTCACCTCATTTGTCTGGAAAAAGACAAAAAGATTATATATCCCAGCTGTACTCTTCAGTATTATGTATAGAATATTATTCTATAAAGGGGATTTTTTAGACCAATCTTCTTACATAAGACTCCTTATAGACGGAGAAGGGCATCTCTGGTTTCTCTATGTTCTCTTTTTGCTTTATATCCTATCATACCCCATCTACAGAATTTTACGAAACCCCGCAAAAGGGGGTACCTTTATCATTCCTATCTCCATCGTCGTAAGTATTTTGTCCTGTTTTTTTGATCTAGGAACAAGTATCTCCACTATTTTCTTCTACCAACTATTCTTCATCCTCGGCATTTACATTGGAAATAATCACCTACAAAAAGAAGTTGTCCACAAAAAACGTTTATATTTCAGAGTAGCCCGCAACTGTACAGTATACATCACAATTTTTACCCTCCTAGCCTTACTAAAAGAAACTGAATATATATCACTTATTTCCAGCCAACACCCAAGACTACAATACTTCCAACATTGGATCTTTCGCTTACTCATAGGAAGCTTATCCTTCCACTTAACATTCTCTCTACTTCCACTCCCTCTTTCTAAAAACAAGTTCCTAGAAAACATATCTTCCCTAAGCTACAAGCTCTATATTATCCACCAATTTATCTTGATGGGATTATTATACAGCACAACATCCTTATTAGAGGGATTGTATCAACACACAGTTTGGCTTTTTCCTCTCACTTTATTTTTTATTGTCTTCACAACAAGCCTACTACTGTCTTTCCTCCTTCAAAAAACACCTATACTAAAGCATCTTTAGATCCAACTATCCATGATTACTCAGATACTACATATCACCAATGATTTTTCAGGCTCCCGAGTATATAACCAATTAGTACAAGCAATCGATCTGCAAGGTGTGCAGCAATCTATCTTTACCACAATAAGGAAGCAAGAAGAATGGGGAAAAAACAATGTTGACTTCACCACAAGTGAATCGACCATCCATTACTCTGACAATTGGACTCCATGGCATCGAGTATCCTTTAGACATAAAACAAAGAGCAACTATAAGCATCTGCTACAAGCTATAAATCCACTAAAGATCAAACATGTACATGCTCATACACTTTTTAGCGACGGGGTTTTAGCATTAAAACTAAAGAAGGACTATGGTATACCCTATACAGTCACAATTCGCAATACAGACATCAACATCTTTATGAGATTTATGTGGCATACTTGGGGAATAGGAAAAAGTGTCATAGAGAATGCCAATCGAGTGGTTTGCATCTCCCCCGCCCACATAGAGAGAGTCAAACAATGGTCTGCTTGTCCTATAGTATTTACCGATAAGGTTATCAACATCCCTAATGGAGTCAATCGTTACTGGTTAGAACATCTCTCTTGTAAACAAAATCTTCCTCAACAAAAGGACTCTTTCAACCTTCTATATATGGGAAACTTCTCCTCAAATAAGAACCTCCCACGACTGATGCAGTCTGTCCTTAAATTAAAGGAGACAAGAGAAGGCCTCAAACTCTACATTATAGGGGGAGAAGGAAGTGATACAGGTTGGATTGAAACATATGCGAAGAAATATCCTCAAGCTTTTCATTTGTACGGCATAGTGCAGGACAAAAACAAAATTCGATCTATAATGCGACAATGCCAAATTTTCACAATGCCATCTCTTACAGAGACTTTTGGATTAGTTTATGTAGAGGCTTTATCTCAAGGACTACCCATTCTCTATACAAAAGGAGAAGGAGTTGATGGCTTTTTCTCTCCTTCGTATGGAGAGTCCTGTAATCCAAGAAGCATCCAAGACATTTCTGAGAAGATAGAAAAGATGCTCATTCATTATGAGGACTACTCTATAGAAGAAGAGTATCTACGTTTACACTTCGATTGGGATCTTATCGGGAATAAATACCTTCAAATTTTCGATCTTTAATTCCTCTATTTATGCGTCCTACAGTGTTAGCACCCTCTGTCATACGAAGAGACCTCAAATGGGCATATATTACCCATTATACATATCATACACAATCTCACCTCCACCATAAAATAGAATCATTTGTTATTAGGTAATATGAATATAGCCATTGTAGGAACCGGATATGTAGGCTTAGTAAGTGGAGCCTGCTTTGCAGAGATGGGAATTACCGTCTATTGCGTTGATACGAATGCTCAAAAAATAGAAGCACTCAAGAGCGGGGTAATCCCCATCTACGAGCCCAACCTAGATCACCTGGTACTCCGCAATATAGAGGGAGGACGCCTCCGCTTCTCTACCGATTTGCGCGAAGTCCTAGAAGAAGTAGACATCATCTTTACCGCCGTTGGCACCCCCCCCGACGAAGATGGGTCTGCCGATCTTAGCTACGTGCTAGAGGTGGCTCGCACCATTGGGCACAACATGCAAGGATACAAACTCATTGTAACAAAGAGTACCGTACCTGTAGGCACAGCAGAGAAGGTACGTGCCACTATTGCCCAAGAACTGGAGACTAGAGGAGCAACCATTGACTTCGATGTCGCTTCCAATCCCGAGTTTCTCAAAGAGGGTAATGCGATAGACGACTTTATGAAACCAGACCGTGTGGTAGTAGGAGTTGACTCCGAGCGTGCCAAAGAGCTAATGACACAGCTCTACAGATCCATGTTGCTCAACAACTTCCGCGTACTATTCATGGACATCCCCTCGGCAGAGATGACCAAATACGCTGCCAATGCCATGCTTGCCACGCGTATTAGCTTTATGAATGATATTGCCAATCTCTGCGAAAAAGTAGGAGCGGATGTTTCGATGGTACGCCAAGGGATTGGCTCCGACACACGCATTGGCAACAAATTCCTCTACCCGGGATGTGGCTATGGGGGCTCCTGCTTCCCCAAGGATGTAAAGGCTCTGATTGCCACAGCGCACCAAAATGGATACGATATGCAGGTGCTAGAAGCCGTAGAGCGAGTTAATGAAAAACAGAAAAACATCCTCTTCGAGAAACTCTCTTCCTACTTCCATGGCGAACTAAAGGGACGAAAAATCGCCCTGTGGGGGCTTGCCTTCAAACCCGGTACAGACGATATGCGCGAAGCTCCTTCCCTGGTGCTCATCGAGTCTCTCCTCGGCGCCGGCTGCGAAGTAGCAGCCTACGACCCCATTGCTATGGACGAAGCACGTAGGCGGCTCGGCAATAAAATTTCGTACGCCCAAGACGTATATGAAACCGTAGTTGATGCCGATGCTATCCTACATGTTACGGAGTGGAAAGAGTATCGTATGCCCAAATGGGAGGTGATACGAAAGTCCATGCGTACCCCTCTTCTGATTGATGGTCGCAATGTTTTTGAACCATCTGACCTCTCCGGATTCACCTACCTACATATTGGATAATACATCTCGATACGAAAAGAATGACTCCACTCCCCCTTGTCTCTATCATAATGCCGTCGTACAATGCGGCTCGATTCATTGCAGAGTCTATAGAATCTGTATTGGCGCAATCGTATGTGGATTGGGAACTACTGATCACAGACGATTGTAGCGGAGACCAAACTCTAGAGATAGTACAGAGCTACGAAAGGAAGGATCCTCGTATTAAAGTATTTGCTCTCCCATGCAACTCTGGAGCTGCCGCTGCCCGCAACCACTCCCTAGCAATGGCAAAGGGAAGATACATTGCCTTCCTAGATAGTGATGATCTTTGGAAACCTCAAAAACTAGAGCGGCAGTTGTGTTTCATGGAAGAGGGTGGCTACGCTTTCTCCTACACAGACTATGAATTGATGAGTGAAGAGGGGCATTTACTCCACAAGAGACTCAGGATGCCTCCTGCCCTATCCTACAAGCAGTATCTAAGAAATACGGCGATAGGCTGTCTCACTGTCATGATAGATAAGGGGAAAACTGGCAACTTCTCCATGCCCCCCATCCGTTCGTCTCAAGACATGGCTACCTGGCTACTCTTATTGAAACGTGTAGACAAGGCCTATGCCCTTACAGAGGATTTGGCAACATATCGACTTGTAGGAAACTCAAACACGTCTAAAAAAGGTAAAGCGGCCAAAGACGTTTGGAGAGTCTATCGAGAGATTGAGCATCTTTCTCTAGCCAGATCCATATACTCGTTTGTAGGGTATGCATTCCATGCCGTAAAGAAGAGATTATGATACTAAAGTGGATATTTGACCGAGTGATAGCTCTAATCGGACTTATCGTTTTGCTACCTGTATTTCTTGTTGTAGGCATACTTATCAAGATAAAGATGCCTGATGGCCCCATACTTTTCCGGCAAAAGAGAGTAGGGAAAGGGGGGCGGATTTTCACTATGGTCAAGTTCCGAAGCATGGTTGTATCCCATAGCGGCTCATCCGTCTCTGTAGCAGGAGAAAGTAGAATACCCCCTCTTGGAGCGAAACTCAGAAAGTATAAACTCGACGAACTGCCCGAGCTGTGGAATGTGCTAATAGGCGATATGAGCTTTGTAGGACCTCGCCCCGATGTCCCGGGCTTTGCTGACAAATTAGTAGGCGAAGAGCGAGAAATCTTGCAACTACGTCCCGGCATTACAGGACCGGCCTCCCTCAAATACCGTAATGAAGAAGAGATCCTTGCCTCTGTAGATGACCCCATCCGATATAACGCCGAGGTGATCTATCCGGACAAAGTTCGTATCAACCTCGACTACCTCAGGCATTGGTCGTTTGCCCGAGACCTCAAGTATATCGTACAAACCCTACTCCCCTAATTAGTAACTAACCCGAAAATAGCAGCATATGAACAAGCGAATTTGGCTTTCCCTCGCCCAAATGGGAGGCGAAGAGCAGAGTTTTATAAAGGAGGCATTCGATACCAACTGGGTAGTACCCTTGGGTCCCAATGTCAATGGATTTGAGCAAGATCTCAAACATTACCACGCCTTAGACAAGCAAGAAGTTGTGGCACTAAGTGCAGGTACCGCCGCTCTTCACCTGGGGCTTGTAATGCTTGGAGTGGAGCGAGATGACGAGGTAATCTGCCAAAGTTTTACCTTCTCCGCTAGTGCCAACCCTATTACCTATCAAGGGGCTAAGCCTGTTTTTGTAGATAGTGAGCCCGACACTTGGAATATGGATCCCGCTCTCCTAAGAGAGGCTATTGAAGACCGCATCCAAAAGACGGGCAGAAAACCCAAAGCGATCATCCCCGTACATCTCTATGGGATGCCTGCCAAGATGGACGAAATCATCGCCATTGCCCAGGAATATGAAATACCCATACTCGAAGACGCTGCCGAGGCGATAGGCTCTGAGTACAAAGGGAAAAAATGTGGTACGCTGGGAGCCTATGGAGCTCTCTCCTTCAACGGCAACAAAATGATTACTACCTCGGGAGGGGGAGCTTTGATCTGCCCCGACCGAGAGGCTGCCGACCGAGTAACTTTCTACGCCACACAGGCTCGTGAGCAAGCCCCTCACTACCAACACGAAAAAATAGGTTACAACTACCGACTAAGCAACATCTGTGCAGGTATTGGTCGTGGGCAAATGCAAGTCTTAGACGAGCACATCGCACGCCGTCGCGCCATCCATGCCCTGTACAGCCAAGGACTAGAATCTATCCCGGGCATAGAAGTGCAACAAAACCCCTCTACTCATTTTAACTCCAACTTCTGGCTTACCACCATCCTCATCGACCCTAAGCAAACCGGCTTTGATCGCGAGCAACTTCGACTACGACTTGAGGAAGAAAATATCGAAAGCCGCCCCCTCTGGAAACCCATGCACCTACAACCCGTTTTTGCATCCTACCCCTATTATGGAGGCTCTGTAGCAGAAAGGCTCTTCGAAAGAGGTCTATGCCTACCGAGCGGGAGTGGGCTTAGCAACGACGAGATTTCGCGCGTTATTGAGGTGATAAAGAGCTTCACCCGATAAATATCACCCTTACCGAATCAAGGGTCGTACTCTAGAGGAAAAATCCCCTTTCCTCTAGAGTGCGGCTCTTTTCGTTTGCCTCGAGCCAAGAGACAGTGCACGTCTCCACATAGGAGAAACTGGAGCAGAGCAAAATGTTTTGCAAAGCAAATTGCCCTAAAAGAGATTATGCACAACTTAATCACTACCTTTACATCCAAGAATAAGACCTCCTTAACGAACGATGAGATAGAGACTCTAAAAAGACTGATTTACAAACTTATAAACGAAGAATAATAGAATGAGAACTACGTTTTTAATGCTACTAGCGGCTTGTCTCGCTATGCCCATTTACGGTCAGACAACCCTCACCAGCCCAAACAAGGCAACGAAGGAAAAGAAAATGACAACAATCTATGACTTCAGCCTTACCGATGCCCAAGGCAACGATGTAAGTCTCTCTGAATACAAGGGCAAGGTATTGCTTGTTGTCAATACCGCTACCAAATGTGGTTTTACACCACAATACGAGAAGCTTGAAGAGATGTACCGCAACATGAGAGCCGAAGGGTTCGAGATTATTGACATCCCTTGCAACCAGTTTAGGAATCAGGCCCCAGGCTCCGACGAGGAGATTACCCAATTTTGTCGCATGAATTTCGGCACCGAATTTCCACAATTCAAAAAGAGCGATGTTAACGGCGAGAACGAACTCCCTCTCTACACTTGGCTTAAGAGCCAAAAGGGATTTGAGGGATTTGACAAAGAAAACAGCCTGAGCCCAAAACTTGAAAGGATATTTGATAAAGCCGATCCCAACTGGCGTTCGACGAGCGATATAAAATGGAATTTTACCAAATTCTTGATCGACCGTAACGGCAATGTCATTGCACGTTTCGAGCCCACTAAGGATATGGGTAAAGTAGCAGAACTGGTCAAGAAAGCCCTTGAGGCCAAATAAGCAAAAGACATCTGAACATAAAAACAAATAACTATGGGAAAGATCCAACCGTAGTCTTTGCCGATATGAAAGACGAAATCGAAACAATCCTATTCTAGGATAGCATGGGGCACCCTTAGTTCAACTAGGGGTGTCTTTTTTTTACTTGCTCTGTACGGAAGAGCCGTCTCACAAAAGAGATGCTCGGCAACAATCCGGAATTCTCCATAATGCCCCCTCCTCATCCATAGAGAAGGACTCCTGACTAAGGGAAATCCATAAAGTTACACTTCAATCCCTTCTCATTTCCAGACACTTACCTTCTGTCTCATCCCCAGCACTCTTTTTCCTAAAGAATCTAGCCTGATTTTCGTTTTCTTCTTGCCTAATTTTTCTCGAGTTCTAGGCCTAAAAAAATTTTGCTCCTGACCATGAAACTTTTTTATTCTACCCTATTCCAAGAAAAGTGCAGGGCAGGGTTTTTCTTCCGTTTCACAAGGAGAGAACAAAAGAATACCCTTACGGAGAAAAATAAGTGAGGGTATTGCAGATTTCGAGAAAAGTATTACCTTTGCATCGCTGTTAGCAGAGCAGTACTAGAGAGTGCTGCTAAAAACTCGCAAGAGTAGTACCGACAAAAAAAGAGAAGGGGGCTCATAGCTCAGCTGGTTTAGAGCATCTGTCTTACAAACAGAGGGTCATAGGTTCGAATCCTATTGGGCCCACGCATAGAGAGAATGGTGGTACGACCTTGAATTTGAAAACAAGGCATCTATGACCACAACGAAGAGGAAGCCTCTATCTTTCCTAATGATTAAGGGAGGGCAGTGGCTTTTTTTGTAGTCAAGTGATCGCGTACTCACCATCCTGTTTTTGGTATTCTATCGCAGAACCGCTAGAGACAACAACCGGCGAAGCAAGGCACTTCATCCCAAGGCTCCAAACATCGGTTAGCCTAGGCAAGAAAAGCCAAGCCTCACCTCCGTTAGCCTCTTGGGTGTGATGGGAAATTAGGGACAGCTCTATTTTGAGCAACTAATTTTGAGTAACACAAAAAGAAAAAGAAGAGAATGAAGACATTCCAACTCAGCGCCGACCTCCGCGAAGGTCTTGGCAAGAAGGCTACTAAGAGCCTCCGCAAGCAGGGTATCATCCCCGCAGTAATCTATGGTGGAGAAGCAACTCATCACCTCTCCGTAACACAAGATGCAGTGCGCAACCTTATCTATACTCCCGAGATCTTCGACATCGATCTCTCAGTAGCAGGTAAAACTTGCAAGGCTGTACTCAAGGATATTCAGTTCCACCCCGTAACAGACGAAATCCTCCATATCGACTTCCTCGAAGTAAACAAAGACAAGGCTATCGAAATGGAAGTACCCGTTGTACTCGAAGGCCACGCTGCTGGGGTACGCGCCGGGGGTAAGCTCGTGCTCGAAATGCGTAAACTTCGCGTTAAAGCCATCTACGATCAGATCCCTGAGAGACTTCACATCAATGTAGAAAACCTAGAGCTTGGCAAGTCTATGCAGGTAGGAGCTCTCAGCTTCGAAGGGCTTGAGATTATGAATGCAAAGAACGCCGTTGTGTGTGCCGTTCGCCTCACTCGTGCTGCTCGTGGTGCTGCTGCCAAGAAGTAATTAGACTAGAAATCTAGAGCCTTTTTGACGGGGGCCCTCCCCCTAGAAAAGCTCCGACAACCAACCCCTCACCTCTCGACGCCAATGAGAGGTGGGGGATTTTTATTTTTGCACGTTAGGGTCGTGGAGCATCCCATAAGCCTACTCCCCAATCTGCAATTGAGCCGATTGATAAATCTTACAACCTCTTCTCTTTAGCAAGGGAAGAAGATAATTCGAGGGGAATGGCTAACTTTGAGCCCAAGAATATGAAATACCTTATAGTAGGACTAGGCAATATAGGCGAAGAATATTGGGGCACACGGCACAATATTGGCTTTCGCATGGCAAACGCAATAGCGGAGGAAATCGGTGCGACCTTTACTGAGCAACGCTACGGAGCCATTGCACGAGGGCGCATCAAAAATGCAGAACTCGTTTTGCTTAAGCCCTCCACCTATATGAATCTGAGCGGAGAAGCGGTTCGCTACTGGCTCCAAAAAGAGAACCTTCCCACGGAGCAACTCCTCATCTTAGTAGATGACCTTGCTCTCGATTTTGGCACCCTCAGACTTAAGTCGAAAGGCAGCGATGCAGGCCACAATGGACTTAAAAACATTGCACAGCTCCTCGGCACGGCAGAGTATGCTCGGTTGCGTTTTGGCTTGGGGTGTCGCTTTTCGAGGGGACGTCAGATAGAGTTTGTACTCGGGCATTTTACACCGGAAGAAGAGCAATATATGCCACTTCTGACCAAGGAGGCAGTTGCCATTGTTCGCGACTTTTGCCTCTCGGGCGTAGACAGAGCCATGAATTGGCACAACAAAAAGTCTCTACTCCCCTCCCCCGAGGAACCGCAACCCGATTCCCCATCGCCCCTACCCAACTACTAGAATCAGGAGAAAAATGGCCGGAGAAGTACGAATCGATAGTTTTTTATGGGCAGTACGCATCTTCAAGAGCCGTTCTTTGGCTAGCGATGCCTGCAAAAAGGGTCGTGTTACCATCAACGCACAGAGCGTAAAGCCGTCACGACTCGTTGTGACCGGCGACGTTATTGGAGTGCGCAAAGCCCCCGTAACTTATAGCTTCAGAGTACTACAAACGGCGCGCAACCGAATGGGTGCCAAGCTCGTCCCCGACTACATCCTCAACACAACACCGCGTGAGGAGCTTGAGGTCTTAGAGCTACAGCGCATATCGGGATTCATCGATAGAGCTAAGGGAGAAGGACGACCTACCAAAAAAGACCGACGCTCTCTAGACGAATGGCAGGGAATGAACCAAAATTTCTTCATCGAGAACGAAGACTTTTTCTCCGACGATTTTGATCTCGACAGCGAATAGCATGCCATAAATTCCACCCTATCCCCCAACGTAAGTAAGCCCTAAGCTATGTGGAGCGAAGTTACCAGTATCATATTCTCAGCCATCTATCTGGTTGTTGCGTTGGGTATTGCCCTTGTGGTGATCAGCGAAAATAGGAATCCGATAAAGGCTCTATCATGGGTGATGGTGGTACTTTTAATTCCTGCCGTGGGCATCATTCTCTACTATTTCTTCGGGCAGGACCTCCGTCACACCCACACCATCCATCGCAAAATATACCGAAGGCTCTCGAGCGTGCCCTATAGCTTCGAAGACTATGCCATCGTAAGTAATCCCATTGTGCGCGATCCTCAATATAATCCCATAGAGCGACTTTGCGAGAGGCTAGGAGATAGCCCCATACTTGCGGCACAAGAAATCAAGATATTCACTACGGGGTACGATAAATTCGAGGCCCTCTTTGCCGATATCAGAGCAGCTAAGCAGCATATTCATCTTCAGTATTATGCCATTGAGAGCGACCGACTCGGCAATCAACTTGCCGACTTACTGATACAAAAGGTCAGCGAGGGGGTTATTGTACGCATCCTCTACGACGATGTAGGCTCGTGGACTTCTCGCCGCTCCTTTTGGAAGCGAATGCGAAAAGCCGGTGTGCAAGTCTACCCCTTTATGAAGGTGGTAATCCCCTACCTCTCCTCGCGCGTGAACTACCGCAATCACCGTAAACTTGCCATAATAGACGGAGAAATAGGCTACATGGGGGGGATGAATATTGCAGATCGCTACTACTACGGCAACGAAATGGGGCCATGGAGAGATACCCACTTCCGCCTAACAGGTGGGATTGTGGCAGAGCTACAGACCGCCTTCCTTATTGATTGGTTCCTCATTACACGAAGGGTCGTACACCTTAGGGACTACTTTCCCAAAAGGCTTACCACAGGCGACGCTCCTCTTATCCCCATGCAATTTTTCCTGGGTTCACCCGTAGGGACATGGCGCAGCATCGAACAAGCCATCAATTACCTCATACTAAGAGCGACACGCCGCATCTGCATCGAGACTCCCTACTTCCTCCCCACCCAAACGCTAAATGAGGCTCTCGCCATGGCGGCTCTAGGAGGCGTTGAGGTCAATCTGCTAATACCTCGTAAAGGAGATGTGCTGGCATCTCAACTTGCCTCACTCTCCTATCTCGATGGACTCATGGAGGCCGGAGTACGCGTTTACTTCTACAAAGCCGGTTTTCTGCACTCCAAATTCCTCACCATAGATGGGAAAGTGGCTCTTGTAGGCTCTGCCAATATGGACTTTCGGAGCTTTGAACACAATTTTGAGTGTGCGAGCATCATCTACGAGGCAGGCTTTACCCAACAATTGGAAGAGATATTTGCTCAAGACCTCAACAATAGCGAGCCGGTAATCCCCACCCGCTGGAGAGAACGCAAACGCTGGCGGAGATTCTGCGAATCGATAATGCGACTTTTTTCGCCTCTCCTCTAGATTTTCTCGAAGAAAAAGGGAACAAAAAACACTTTTCTACTCCAAAAAGCGTTGCAATTTGCAGGGTAGTTGTATATTTGCAGAGCGAATGTATCCTCTCCTCAGCACATAGGCGGATAGGAAGCTATAGAGACGAATAATAATAAACGACTATACAGGATGAAGATTGTAAGGATTGTACTGATTGCCCTAGCAGTAATTGTAATGGGCTACCTTTGCGTGATGAGTATCGTAACTCCCGAAAACTTCAAAAAGGAACAAGCTCAGAGAGAAGCTGTAATTGAGAAGCGACTCAAAGACATTGCAACCTACGAGATTGCCTACAAAGAGAACTTTGGCAAATTCGCCACAGCCGACGAGTTGGTAGAGTTCCTCACCAATGGTAAAATCTTCTACATCAACGCTGAAGGAGACTACACCGACGAAATGCGCGAAAAGGGAATTACAGAAAAACAAGCCGCAGCACAAGGGCTCATCAAGCGCGACACTACTTACATGAGCGCACGCGACTCCCTGCTTAAAAATGGAGAAGACCCTCGCGAACTCATTATGGTGCCCGGATTCCCTGACCATCGTATTGAGATAGAAACTGCAACAATACAACAAGAGGTAGGTAACGATACGATCAATATTTCCGTATTCCAAGCCCAAGTTCCCATGGAGGTATACCTCGCAGGAATGGATAAGCACATCCTTTCAACAAAGATCTCTGATGCAAAGGCTCGCAACAATGGAGCCGGCTATCCGGGTTTGCGTATTGGGTCCCTCAAAGAAGTTAAGACAACAGGTAACTGGGAATAAGATATCCTCTTCGTTCTCCTTGGGGAATTAGCATCCCTCATAAGAAGGAGAGGTGGGTAAGACTCCTAATAAGGATAGAGGGAAGGAAGCATGGCTCCATCTACGATAGAAGGGTTACCTCTACTAGACGAAACCACTGCCGAACGTTATAACCTCTCTCTACGTCTTCACCCTGACGGTATAACTTATACTCTATCACTTGCTCAAGAGCCTACAAAGGTATTGGGCAGTGATAGAGTTTTTTTTGTTCCTACAGACGAGGGGGTAGAGTACACAGATCGTTTGAGCGATCTTATCTATGCCTATAGTTTTCTCCCTCTCCCTTATCATCATATTCAGATAGCTTTTGATGCTTCCGCTTTCGTTTTAGTACCCCCAGGCATCCCTGTACGCGAAGACGAAGAGGCGTGGCTATCCATTGCTGTACCTATCTTACACAACGAAGTAGGCTATACAGCATCTTATCATTTGGGGACAGAGGCTCCAACGCTGCTTGCAGCCTGGGAACGTTCTACCTTTACGTTCTTACGTCGTACCTATCCTTACGCCGAAATCCGCCCCTATGTTGTACCCACTCTCCGCGATGGGCTCATAGCAAGCCGCAGCACGGAGAACGGCCGACTTATCTACCTCTTGGTCTCCCCCCTCACGCTCAACATCCTTGTATTCGAGCGAGGGAGCATCAAGTTTGCCAATAGATTCGCGCTCATTGCCACCGGCACCCCTTCTAGCATTGCCGGAGAGATACTCTACTACCTAGGGGCTGTGTGGCAGCAAATAGGCAGAGATAGGGCAGCCGACGATGCTATTCATCTCTTTCACACCACCTCCCTAGAGATGGCACAAGAGCTGGGCAATGCTCTTTCTTCCCATCTCTCCCCTCTCGGCTTCTCCCTCCAAAGCATCCAATGCTCTCCCCTATCCCTTAATTAGAGGAGAGATTCAGATATCTTATTCTATGCGTATCATTAGTGGGAAATATGGGCATAGACGTTTTGACGTCCCAAAAGGATTCAAACTTCGCCCTACGACCGATCTCGCCAAAGAGGCTCTATTTAGCACAATCACCTCTATGTTTTCCTATGAAGGGGCACGCATACTCGATCTCTTTGCCGGTACCGGAAGTATTGGATTAGAGTTTGCTTCTCGAGGAGCTAAATGGGTTGATATGGTAGAGAAACAACCCAAACAGGTTGCTTTTATCCAAACTGTAATTAAGGTTCTACATGCAGAGGATGAGGCTGCCGTACACGTGGGCAACGTTTTCAAATGGCTTACCCCTCAAACGGACTCAGCCTCTACGCCCTACGATCTCATCTTTGCGGATCCTCCCTATGCCCTAGAAGCCCTCGTAAAGCTGCCCCAACTCGTCTTTTCTTCAGGGCTTTTGGCTCCAGAGGGACTCTTTATTCTTGAGCACCCCGAGACCTACGATTTTTCCAAAACTCCCTTTTTTGTAAAACACAAGAGGTATAGCGCGGTCAATTTCTCCATCTTTCAAAACCACCCCTAACCCCTCTCCGTTTCTTCGAATAAAGAGAAAGATTTCCCCTCTCTAACCCAGGGATAGCAGATAGCGACAAGCCCTCTTATCCCCGATCTCTTTGCCTACCGAAAGACTTGCCCCTCGGCAAATAGACTTCCACTCCTCCCCATAATCAAAACACCCTGCCTCCTCCCTTCGGGGAAGAAACAGGGCGTTTATTCTATTCCAACATCCACTAGGGATGCCGGCAGAAGGTAAAGTTGCTTATTTTACCTCCCAAATATCTTGTTGCAAGAAGAGCTCGCGAAGCTTACGAGTTGGGTTCTTAGCTTGCACTTCTGCAATCTGAGCATGTACAGCCTCGTCGTATGTAGGAGCCTCAACATCGCGGATAACACCCATAGCCATAGGCAAGTTTTCACCATCCATCATAGCAAGCATGGTATGGAGAGTAGAATCTTGCTCATGAGCATCGTGGGTTAGGATATCGTTGATAGAGTAACCTCCTTCGCCGATCTTTACAACCTTAAGCTTGAATCCATCGAGCACGAGACCCTTATCAAGATTCTGCCCAAAGATCATCTTTTTGCCATGCTCAAGTACGATCGTCTTTTCTGCACGCACTTCCTTAGAAGAGAGATATTTGTGCGCACCGTCATTGAAGATCACACAATTCACAAGTACTTCTGTAACAGCAGCGCCCTTGTGACGAGCAGATGCAGTAAGGCAGTCTACCAAAGTCTTTTGGTCTACATCCAAACTACGAGCGAAGAAGCGACCACGAGCCCCCATCACCAATTCAGCAGGGATAAAGGGATCTTCTACCGTACCATAAGGAGAACTCTTAGAAACAAAACCACGGGGAGACGTAGGAGAGTATTGCCCCTTAGTCAAACCATAAATGCGGTTGTTGAAGAGTACGACATTAAGGTCGATATTACGACGCATTGCATGAATAAAGTGGTTCCCCCCGATAGCCAAGCTATCGCCATCGCCTGATGCGAGCCAAACGCTGAGGTCGGGACGAGCAGTCTTGAGACCTGTAGCGATAGCAGCACCACGACCATGAATGGTGTGGAAACCGTATGTATTCATGTAGTAGGGGAGGCGAGAAGAACAACCAATCCCCGAGATCACAGCCGTTTGGTGCGGAGCGATACCTAGCTCAGCCATTGCCTTTTGGAGGGCAAGAACGACACCGTGGTCTCCACAACCAGGGCACCAACGAACATACTGATCGCTCTTAAAATCTTGTGCAGTATACATAACTGGAGTATTCTGATCTTGTGCCATCTCTTATGCCTCCATCATTTTAGAAAATTCTTCTACCAAGCGACCCACATTGAAAGGTTGCCCCTTAACACGATTGAGTTGCAAGGGAGCAAAGTCTGCAATCTTGCCCTTTAGATACATGGCAAGCTGACCATTGTTTTGCTCCGCTACCACTACCTTCTTATACTTGTGAAGCACTTCTTTTGTATTGATAGGTAGAGGGCTAATGAAGGTAAAGTGAGCATGAGCCACTTTCTTGCCTTCCTTGCGCATCTTTTCCATAGCCTCGTGTAGGTGACCATAAGTACCTCCCCAACCAACGATTAGGAAGTCTGCATCATCCACATCACCCTCTACCTTGAGAGGAGGAATTACCTTGGCAATATTATCGATCTTAGCCTGACGGTTGTTCACCATAAGTTGGTGGTTTTCAGGATTGGTGCTGATGGCACCTGTCTTATTATCCTTTTCAAGACCACCCAAGCGGTGTTGATAGCCTTCTTGACCGGGTACAGCCCAATAGCGAACCAATGTTTCGAGATCGCGACGATAGGGTTTCCAAGGCTCTTCCCCCTTGTAATTACAGATGTAATTGGGTTTGATCTCAGGGAACTTTTCGTATTCGGGGATGCGCCATGCTTGTGAACCGTTGGCTACATATGCGTCGGTAAGAAGCACTACGGGGGTCATGTGCTCGAGAGCAACCTTCGATGCCCAGTAAGCTTGATTGAAGCAGTCTCCTGAAGAAGTAGCCGAAACAACTACGAGAGGAGACTCTCCGTTGCGGCCGTAGAGAGCCTGCAAGAGGTCGGTTTGTTCACTCTTGGTAGGCAAACCGGTAGAAGGGCCACCACGCTGAACGTCTACAACAACGAGAGGAAGCTCAGCCATTACAGCGAGACCCAACGCCTCACTCTTGAGAGCAAGACCGGGACCAGACGTTGTAGTAACAGCAAGGCTACCACCAAAAGAAGCCCCGATAGAAGTACAGATACCGGCAATTTCGTCTTCTGCCTGTACGGTTACTACACCGAGAGCCTTGTGCTTAGAAAGTTCATGAAGGATATCAGTAGCAGGAGTAATAGGGTAGCTACCGAGGAAGAGTTGGAGACCGGAGCGTTCGGCAGCAGCCATAAGACCATAAGCCGTAGCCTTGTTCCCACTCATATCCATGTAGAGACCCGGTTCTTGCTTTTGCCCCTCGACATGGAAGGGAGTACCTGCAGAAGCGTGGGTATTGGCACCGTAGTTGTACCCATCATTGAGGGCCTTGATGTTGGCCTGACGTATGAGTTCTTTTTTACCAAACTTCTTATTGATAAAGTCTACGGCGTGCTCAAGAGTGCGGTCGAATAGCCAGCAAACCAGCCCGAGAGCGAACATGTTTTTGCAGCGGAGAGCGCTCTTGTTGTCTAGTTGAAGTTCTTTGAGAGACTCTTTCACCATAGACGAGATAGAGGCAGCCACCACGCGATCGGGATTAAGACCAAGTTCCTTGATAGGATCCATAGTCTTGAATTCAGCCTTCTCAAGGTCCTTTTCGCCGAATGAATCTGTATCAATAATGATAAGAGAATCCTTGCGAATATGCCCTAGATTTACCTTAAGGGCCGCAGGATTCATTGCAACGAGTACATCGGCAAAGTCACCCGGGGTGTATACCGGATTGGTACCAATGTGAACTTGGAAGCCCGACACACCCCCAAGCGTACCTTGGGGCGCTCTGATTTCGGCTGGATAGTCGGGAAATGTAGCAATCGAGTTGCCATAGACAGCCGAGAGGTCCGAAAAGATGGTCCCGGTAAGCTGCATACCATCCCCAGAGTCACCTGAGAAGCGGATCACAACTTCCTCAAGACGTCTTACATCTTTGGATTCCTTCATGATTGATTTAGTTTAAACTTAGAGTGGTTTGAGTATTGTATTATATCACTGCTCCACCACAAGGAGGAGCCTATATTCTCTCTACTTTTTATCTTCCGTCTCTTATTCTGCGCACAAAGATAGCTCCTTTCTGACAATTAATAGGTATCTAACGGCTACGAAGATCTATAATCCGCTGATTACTACTCCCCCTGAAGGGAAGAGAGGGATCTCGCAACTCCCGCACAAACCGCCCATCTATCAGGGTGGTAAGGTACTTTAGAACGGGCGCTCTCCTTTCGTCGGCAAGCAACTCTTCGTAGGTATATCCCGTGTAGCAAAGTATAGGTAAGGAGCACTCTTGGGAGAGGCGTTGTACCAATTTAAGTAGTTCTTCGGGGTAAAAGAATGGGTCTCCTCCAGAGAGGGTTATACCATCAAGAAGGGGATTGCTATTGATCTCATCAATAATTCCTCGTAGCACCTCCTCGCTCAATTCAATACCCCCCAAAGGGTTATGACTCTCGGGATTATGACACCCGGGACAGTGGTGACTGCACCCTGCCAAATAGATGGCATAGCGCAGACCGGGGCCGTCGGAGATCGTCTCCTTGTATCTATTTAACAAGTGCAACATCCCTTTGTCTATAAGATTGAAAGCCGCAAACGAAGCGCGCTACCTCGGCCATAGCTGTTCCCTCCAAGGGGTGAGAGGCTAGAGCGAAGGTAGCGCGGAGATCAATTAGAGCAAGGCGGCGCAATTCTTAACAATGCTTCACGCGGTCGTGCTCCTCAGCTTGTTTGGCACTATTCCAGCACTCCAGGCTACCGGTCAGGTAGCCTGTAATACGGCGGAGACGGGCGATTTGATCGCTACTGCAGACGGGGCACTTATCAAAAATAACACCTTTATATCCGCAGCGGCGGCACGTATCCACGGGATGATTGATAGAGCCGTAGCCTATACCCTCATCGTGCATTAACTTGACAATTTTTAGGAGAACGGCAGGATTCTTCTTTGCCTCCCCATCAAGCTCTACATAGGTAATGTGACCACCACCGGTGATGGCATGGAAAGGAGCTTCGAGGTGGATTTTCTCTGCAATCGTAACCTCTTCGCGCACATCTACATGGAACGAATTGACATAGTAATCTAGGTCATTCACCCCCGGAATAATGCCATAGCGTTTACGGTCGAGGCGCGTAAATCGTCCGGAAAGCCCCTCGGCCGGCGTTGCCAGCACGGAGTAATTAAGCTCATACTTACGCTTGTACTCTCTGACGACATCGTTCATCACTTCTATGGCATCATACAGAGTTTGCCATGCCTCCTGATTGTGTGCATGCCCCTCTCCATAGATAGCAACCATGGCATTGTGCCCTCCGATAAAGCCAATCCCCAAGGTACCTGTTGCGATTACATCCCCTACTTCATCGTTGCTTTCGAGCGTTTTTCCACCCTTCCACACATCATTACCCATCATAAAGGGGAACTGACGCGCCAAGGCGGTACGCTGGTAAGAATATCGCTCGTAGAGCTGATCGGCAACCAATTCAGACATGTCGCGCACTCTATCTAGGAAGCGACGACGAGCCTCTCTGCGTACCGTTTTCTTATCTCCATCCGGATAGCGCTCTTCGGCTTCGCGACGCGCTTCGATGGCAAGACGAGGCATATTGATCGAGGTGAACGAGAGATTACCACGACCTACGGAGCTTTTCACTCCACGAACATTCTCAAACACGCGGGTACGGCACCCCATGGTTGCAAGTTCATAGAGGTAGCGTTTGGGATCGTCGGCCTTCCAGAGGTCATTCTTATTGAAGGGTGTATCGAGGAAAACGAAGTTGGGGAAAAGAGCTTTTGCCGTGGTATAGCAACTCTCTAAGAGAAGGTCGAAGTTGGGCGTAGCGAATTGAATTTTACCGGCTAGAGCAGCATCGAAATCGGCACTCGCCTTCTCAAAATCCTCATCTGAGTAGTTAATACCATCCTTTACCTTAAAGATTTGGATCGGGAAGATAGGTACTTCGCCATGTCCTAGACCCTCCATCGTTGCCTGGAGCAACTCATGGATTACCATACGCCCCTCATCACTCGTATCGGTACCGTAGTTAATCGAACTGAAAACCACCTGATTACCTCCACGAGAGTGCATCGTATTTAGGTTATGGATAAAGCCTTCCATGGCTTGATGCGTATCCTTGCGCGTTTGCCGATACGACTCAGCAAGAGCCACTTCCACAAAGGGAAGGTCAACCCCTGGGATCAAGTCTTTTAATCCCTCATAGAGGCGTTCTGCCTCGACCTTATCGTCAGAGAGACGCGGATGAATCTCACGGATACGATCGGCAATAGCCTTCTCGTCTACCTCGGTAGTCTCATCGCCCGACTTGAGGCGGATGGAGAGAGCGAAAGTAGCTACAAGGCGTTTGATAAAAGTTTTGCGTACCCCCGGAGCCATAAAGAAGTCGAAAGCCGGGATGGCCTGCCCTCCATGTTGCTCATTTTGATTGGTTTGGAATACAATCGTAGCCAATGTAGCGTAGCTCTGTATGCTCTGTGGAGTACGAACACTCCCGTTCTTGGTAAAGAAACCACGCTCGTAGAGATCCTCTAGGTCGTACTGTACGCAAGTTGTTGTCTTGGTAGGATAATAGTCAAGGTCGTGGATATGAATATCGCCAACCTCATGAGCGCGAGAGTAGATGTTGGAAACAAGATATTTGCGTGCATAGTCTTTAGTCACCTCGGAGGCAAAAGTCATCATCTGCCCAGAGGGGGTATATGCACTCATATTGGCATTGCTCAAGTTGGTATCGTTCTTCTCGATCTTGACAATACCATCCATAGTGTGCTTCAAGCGCGTACGCTTATCGCGCTCCACGGTACGCCACTCACGATAGATAATATACTTCTTGGCGATAAAGGGGTCGGCTGCCATAAGAGCCTGTTCCACCATATCTTGTATATCTTCTACGGCTAGAGCACCATCTTTGTGAGCACGTGCCACGCTCTCTATACGCGCTACAATTACGTCTACACTCGAAGGATCGGGACGAACTCCACCTGCCCGATAAGCCTTGTAGATCGCCGATCGAATCTTTTCTGCTTCAAACAACTGACGACTGCCGTCGCGCTTCAAGATATAGAGTTCTTCCTGTTCCATAATACTTAGTTTTCTTGTTCCCTTTTTCTGTTCCGTCTCTATGCTTATTGCATGCTCTCTCTCTGAGACGATTCTAATACAAAGCGGTCTCCAGCAAAACTCCTCCCCATCCTCTTGACAACGCCCTCGCTCACGGGCTTAGCCAATAAGGGACTAATCATCTAAGAATCAGCAAGAGAAGCATCTTTGTCTTAGGCCTTGCAAAAGCAAAAGTAGCTATTTCAACCGGATAAAAAAATAGCCCGACAATCTTTTTCATGGCAGAAAATCCTCTTTCCTCACAGCAATCCGCTAGGAGAGAATAACTTATAATATGCTGGAAACGCTCGCTAATAAAAAAAAGGGAATTGGCTGATTTTAGAAATTCTCTAGGGCAAAAAGTTGGCGAGAATTAGCTGAAATTGCCTCCTCTAACTGGGCAGGAAATAACCCAAAAGCACGTGCCACTTCTGCGAGGGTCTCCGGCAAGAAAGAGGGCTCGTTGCGTTTACCCCGATGAGGCACCGGAGCGAGATAGGGAGCATCGGTCTCCAAAAGGAGCCGATCAAGTGGGATGCGAGCGATATACTCTCGCAGCGTGGACTTCTTGAATGTGACTACGCCATTGATTCCGATCATAAAGGAGGGAGAGAAAGCGATCAGCTCCTCCAGCTCCTCCTCACTCCCCGTAAAACTATGGAAGACCCCTCGAAGACGCACCTCCCCACGGTAGGCGGACAACAAATCCAGCATCTCTCGATGGGCACTACGCGTGTGCAAAATAAGAGGGAGATCCTCCTCAATGGCCCACTCCACTTGGGTACGAAGCACCTCTTCCTGTTCTCGAACGAAGCTCCGATCCCAGTAGAAATCGAGCCCAACCTCCCCAATAGCCACCACCTTCGAGCGATAGTTGCGTACAGCCTCGTGTATCACCTCCAACTGAGAGGGGAAGTCCTCCCCCACAGAGGTAGGGTGCAACCCAATGGCAATAGAGGTGTTGTGGGGAAAATCCTCGTGGGTTTTGAGGAGACGAGGCAGGGACTCTACATCAATATTAGGGAGAATAAGGTGCTCTACACCTGCGCTACAGGCACGCTCCAGCACCTCCCGACGATCTTCGTCAAACTCCGGCTCAAAGATATGCGTATGCGAATCAATCATAGGTCGCGCATCGCCATCTTCTGAATAAGATCAACCAAACGCTGCGAAGCCTCCGGATAGGAATTACTCATTCTTGACAAGAGATCCAAAGCCCAATCGGACTGCTCCTGGATCTCCTTTCGAATAAGTTCGGGGATCCCATACGCATCGTAGAAAGCCCGCACAGCACGGTATTTTTCCTCTCGCTGCTCTTTGGGGATGGCAAGAACTGCCTTCAGTTGCTCCCACTCACCCCTCTCACGAGCGATCTCTTGCGCCTTTATCAGTAGCCAAGTCTGCTTATTCTCAGCAATGTCTCCTCCTATCGGCTTGCCAAATGTCGCTTCATCTCCATATACATCGAGGTAATCATCTCTTAATTGGAACGCCATACCGGCATTGATCCCGGCGCGAATCAAATAGGAACGATCACGCATACCTGTATCGGCAATATACGCTCCGATCTCTAGAGCCGCTGAGAGTAATACGGCTGTTTTCTTGCGAATCATTCGCTCATACTCCGCAAGTGTTACATCCGAACGCGTCTCAAAGTCCATATCCATCTGCTGCCCAACCATTATATCCTGCGACATGCGATTGAACACTCCCATAATCGCAGGTTGAAGAGCCAGAGGATACTCTTGGATCAGCTTGTAGGCAAGAGAGAGCATGGCATCTCCCGTTAGGATAGCTTGAGCGATACCGAATTGAGCAGGCACGGAGGGGCGGTTGCGACGCATCTCTGAGTGATCCATCACATCATCGTGCAAGAGCGTGAAGTTATGATAGATCTCAAGAGCCAATGCTGCCTTGATAAAATCCGCACGATCTTTGCCATACATATCTGCCACCATCAGCACTAGGAGGGGGCGCACTCGCTTACCTCCTCCCTCAAAAGCATAAGCCATGGGAGCATAGAGAGGCTCCGAGATTTGTGTGCGACAGTGTGCGACCAAAGTCTGTAGCTCGGTCTCTATATAACTAAGGTTGTCTTGAATTGTGGTCATATTGGGGTGGAACAAAAAAAGCCCCCTGCAAACTCCCCTATCACGGGAAACTTGCGGGGGACAACTATGTGACTAAATTTCTAAGAGAGGGGACTTCGCTGTGCCATAAACAATCGGCAACAAGTATCCTATCTCTCCTCTACACTCAGATTACTGGAGCTTGAACTGGATAGGAAGCGTGTACTTTACACGTACGGGCTTACCCCCCTGCTTACCAGGCTGCCACTTATCCATCTTGTTGATAACGCGAAGGGCTTCCTTATCGAGAGAGGCGTCTACCCCACGTACTACGGTAGCCTTCGAGATCGAACCATCTTTCTCTACAACGAATTGGACAATTACCTTACCCTGTACTCCGTTCTCTGCAGCAATTTCCGGATATTGGAGAGTGCGAGCAATCCACTTGAGAAGAGCTTCTTGACTACCACCGGGAGGTACAGGATTGCTTTCTACGAATTCGAAGATTTGCTCTTCCTGCTCTACTTCCTGAGGGGGAGCCTGCGTGATAACAGGTGCGGGGGGAAGAGGTTTCTTTTCGTCCACAGAAACGAGGGCAATCTTAACTACCTCTGTATTATTATCCACAACCTTAAATTCCTCTGGTAGGGCAACCTCAACGGTTTCCACAGGAGTTTCTTCGGGCGGAGTCTCAGGCTCCTGCTGTTGGTCTGGGATGAACATAACATCCTCCATGTCGGCAATATCGACCTTATCGGTACCATCATCGCCCATAGCATCTAGAGAGTGCCACTCAAGAGCGACGAACACTACAGAGAGGGCCAATACCAAACCCATCAAGAAAGAAAGGCTCTTCCCTTTCTCCAAGTTTGCCTTTGGCGATTTCTTTACTTCCATACTATAATCGTATTACTAATTGCGATACTCTGTTGCTTGCCCGACAAAAATACGAAGATTTTTCTATCCACACGTACTTTTGCCCCTCAAGAGCATAATTTTTATTTTTGAAGCCCCCCCTCTCTTTAAGCTAAGAAGTAAAAAGAAGGGACAATAAATAGGAGGCTATCCTCGTTTTAGAACTAAAAGGTTCTCCCTCCCTAAAAGACTTAGAGAGAGGACTTAGGATACAGATTACAAGCTCTATAAGAAAGGAATTTGCCTATGGACTACGACTACCTCTTAGTAGATAAAATCAAAGAGGACCTTGGCGCCTCTCCCACCCAAAGCCTAAAACATCGTACCATAGTAGCATTACTCAAATGGTATGCTCGTCTACCTCGGTAGGGGTTAGGCGGGATCTCCAAACATTTGATGCATAGCCTCAAGGCGTGCAATAGCCCCGGCCGCAAGTCGGGGCGCTCTTTTTTGCCAAAAAGCCTCCATCTTTGTACGCACCTCTTCGTAGCTCTTCCGGCGATCTAGGTGCGTCTTTGAGTAAAAGCAATCTGCATAGCAAACCAACTTCTCCTCCAGGGTCTCAGGGAGGTAACTTCGCCCGACAGGCAAAGGCAAACGGAGGGCAGTACGCTCCTCTTCGCTTACTCCGGAGCCCGTATGACGCTCACACACTCGGGCATGCGCTTCTAACCCCCAATCCCTTCTTAGCAGATTCGCTCCCAAATAACCATGGCGGATGTAAGGCTCCCGTCCATAGCAAGAGATAGTCGCCGCATCCATATAAATAATACCGACATCATGCAACATCGCCGCTTGATAAAGCAGCTCCCGATCAATCTTTGCATCCGAATAACGGTCTGCCAACGCTAGAGCTAGGCGAGCGACGCATTCACTATGCTCCACCAGAATGTGGTACGCCGTCGTTCCGGGGTGGTAATAATGAGCAATAATCTGGTAGGGATCTAGTTCAGTCATAAGGAGAAAAGAAGAAAAAACAATCTATAATAAAAAGAACTCCCCCCTCACCTACCTCTTATACACACTCTCACTGAGAGAGAGAATAAGAGGAGACGAGAGGGAAGCTATTCTTTTACATCTGCACGCTAAGAGCGACTAGTCTCTTCTAGTGCAAATAGTATGTAGGCAAGTCTACTTATTAGCAAACGCCTTGACCAACCATTGCCTTAGCCACCTTCATGAAGCCGGCAATGTTTGCGCCCTTAACGTAGTTGATGTAGTTACCTTCGCGACCATACTCAACACATTGTGTGTGGATGTCTTGCATGATCTGGTGGAGCCACTTATCAACTTCTTCGTTGCTCCAAGAGAGGTGAGCTGCGTTCTGAGTCATTTCGAGACCAGAGCAAGATACACCACCAGCATTTACAGCCTTACCAGGAGCGAAGATTACCTTCTTTTCTACGTAGTATTCGCTAGCTTCTGCGGTACAACCCATGTTAGAAGTTTCAGCAACGAGCGTTACGCCGTTAGCAACAAGTGCCTTTGCATCTTCTTCGTTCATTTCGTTTTGTGTAGCACAAGGCATTGCGAAGTCTACCTTTTGGACCCAAGGCTTCTTGCCAGCGAAGAACTGTGCATTGGGGAACTTCTTAACGTAGTCAGCAACAACGTCGTTACCGCTAGCACGAAGGTCGAGCATGCATTGGAACTTTTCTTCTGTATTGATACCATCGGGGTCGTAAACATAACCGTCAGGACCAGAGATAGTAACAACCTTGATACCAAGTTCAGTAGCCTTGCGAGCTACACCCCAAGATACGTTACCGAACCCTGAGATAGCAAGTGTCTTGCCCTTATAGTCGATACCATTTTCCTTACACATGTTTTGTACAAAGTAAACAGCACCATAACCTGTAGACTCAGGACGAAGACGTGAACCACCGAATTCGAAGCCCTTACCGGTCATCGTACCGGTGTGCTCACGAGCGAGTTTCTTATACATACCAAACATGTAACCAACTTCGCGACCACCTACACCGATGTCACCGGCGGGGATGTCGGTATCGGGACCAATGTTGCGCCACAATTCGGTCATGAAGCTTTGGCAGAAACGCATGATTTCAGCGTCGGTACGACCCTTGGGAGAGAAGTCAGAACCTCCCTTACCACCACCCATAGGAAGTGTAGTAAGAGCGTTTTTGAATGTCTGCTCAAAACCGAGGAACTTCAAGATTGAGAGGTTCACGGTGTGATGGAAACGGAGACCACCCTTGTACGGGCCAATTGCGTTGTTGAATTGTACGCGGTAACCGATGTTTACATGTACCTTACCGGCGTCGTCTGTCCAGGGCACACGGAACGTGAAAATACGGTCTGGCTCAACGATACGTTCGATGATGCCATACTTTTCGAATTCGGGATGTTGATTGTACACATCCTCGATAGAGAGGAGAACCTCTTTAACTGCTTGGAGGAATTCTTTTTCGCCCGGGTGCTTAGCCTCCAATTGGGCGAGAATCTCATTTGTCTTCATAGCAAACAAAATAATAATGAAGTTTCTGCCGACAAAGATAGGCATATTATCCACACAAAGCAACTCAGGAATAGGAGAAAATCACCCCCGAATCATTTTTTGTCGGCCCCAAGGAGGAGAGACGAACGACCACAAAGCACACTCAAAGGGAAGAAAGGAAACACTGGGACATAAAAAGTGTAAATAAAACACCAAATAGATACTATTGCGCCATCAATCTCAGCACATAGAGATGTGAAAAATCTCTCAAAAGACAGAAGAAAAGGATGAAAGAGAAGCCCCTTTTGCCTTAATCGGCAAGAGTGTATAGAGCGCTCGGGGTAGAGCGTTTAAGTGGCTCCAAAACGAAATGGGAAGGAGGGATGATTCCTCGGCGAAACAACACTTCCTCAAAAGTCTTGCGACAAAGCTCGGGATGATTATTCTCCCGACTCAAATGACAAAGCCAAACGCGCTCTAGCTCAGGATGGTAAATGTCGCACAAAAACTCCGCGCTTTCTATATTACTGAGGTGCCCGCTCCCCCCTGCTACACGCTCTTTGAGGTATTGAGGGTAACGCCCTTTCCAGAGCATTTCAGGGTCGTAATTCGCCTCAAGTATCAGGTGCCGAGCCAATGCCGCATAGCGGTGCACCTCTGCGGTAACATGCCCCACATCGGTAGCCAGCGTGAGGGAGAAATCGCCTCGCCGGAAGTAATAGCCCACGTTTTCGGTGCTATCGTGCGGCACATTAAAAGGCACTATTTCAAATCCCGCCAAGCAAAAAGCCTCGCCTACTTCCACAGTCGGACGAGGCAAACCCTCCATCTTTTTGTAGTAACGAAGGGAATCAATTGCCTGCTGAATCGTCCCCGTCGTGTAAACAGGAAGATGATACTGCAAGGCCAAGGCACTAAGCCCTTTAATATGATCGGCATGCTCGTGGGTGACCAAAACCCCCATGATATGCCCCTCTATAGGGATCCCCTGAAAGGCCAATGCCCGAGCGATGGTGCGAGTCGGAATACCGGCATCTATGAGCAAGCCTCCCTCCCCCGAGGAGAGATAGTAACAGTTGCCACTGCTACCACTGGCAAGACACATAAACTGCACCATCCGCGAGAACCCCTAGAGTCGGTTTAAGTCTTAGTTTTGAGTAAGTTCGCCACAGATTGAGATCTGCATCTCTACCCCCACCTCTTGAGGAGAAAGCCCCTTACCCAAGAGGTACATCAACTTTGTAATGGCACTCTCCGTAGTCATATCAAAGCCCGAAACAACCCCTACTTGCCCAAGGCGAATCCCCGTATCGTAGCGACCCATTTCTACCTTTCCGGACTCACATTGCGTAACATTTACAATTACAATTCCTCGCTTTACGGCATCAGCCAACGCCTCAATAAACCAGTCATCTGTGGGGGCATTACCGCTACCATAGGTTTCAAGTACTACGCCCCGCAACGTAGGAATGGAGAGCACAGCCTGCACCACTTCCGGAGTAATACCGGGGAATATCTTGAGTACGCACACATGGGGATCGACATGCGTAGTCACCTCTAAATCAACCTTTTCGCCCTCGGGCGTGCGATAGATATGCTTCTCGTTATAGCGAATATGAATACCCGCATACGCCAAGTGGGGATAATTGTTACTAGCAAAAGCCTCAAACTGATCGGCACTACATTTGATAGTTCGATTGGCTCTGAGGAGATACTTGTCAAAGAAAATAGACACTTCGGGTACCATAGCACGCCCATCCTCTCCGCGTTCTGCAGCAATTTGTAAGGCTGTTATTAAATTTTCCTTACCATCGGTACGCAGACGCCCCACAGGCAATTGACTTCCGGTAAACACCACCGGCTTGGCAATTCCTCTAAGCAAAAAGCTCAACGCCGAAGCTGTATATGCCATGGTATCAGTGCCGTGTAGCACCACAAATCCATCGTATTTATCGTAATTCTCCCCGATGGTACGAGCTAGGCGAATCCACAGATCCACCGTAATCGCAGCAGAATCAATGGGGGGATCGAATTGAATGGAAGAGATCTCGAACCCCAGTCGCTGTAGCTCAGGGATATGGTCTTGTAGATATGTAAAGTTAAATGCGCGAAGTGCCCCCGTAGCAGGGTCTTCGATCATGCCAATGGTGCCTCCCGTATATATGAGTAAGACGCGAGGAGTGGTAGCAGTAGGTGCGACTTTTTCCATCAGATAGTATTGTGTACAAGTATAACGTTTGCAAAGGTAATGCAAAATCGTGCTACTCCTCCCCTATTCTCCGAATAATCTGCGCGGGGCATCCTGCAACAATCGTACGGGGAGGCACGCTACGCACCACCACACTACCTGCAGCCACAATGCTTCCTCTACCGATGGTTACTCCCGAAAGGATAGAAGCTCCTGCCCCAATCCACACATCATCTTCTACCACAATGGGGTAGGCATATTCCCCTCCTTTAGCCCGCTCCTCCGGCTCTATAGGGTGCTGCGGAGTATAAAAACCCACACGAGGAGCAATGAGTACTCGACTGCCAATTGTGATGGTAGCAGAGTCTAAAAAGACGACATCGGTGTTGATAAACGTATCCTCTCCAATAGAAACGTGAATGCCATAATCCACAAAAATAGGGGCAATAAGCCGACTTCCCCTACCAATATGAGCGAAAAGCTCCTGCGCAATCTCCGTGTGCTCCCGCTCATTCTCGGGAGTGAGGGGCAATTGATTGTATCTGTGGCACAAAGCGCGTGCCCGATAGTAGGCATCCCGAAGCCAGGGATCTTGAGAGGCAGAAAAGAGCTGCCCATCCAAAGCTCGCTGCTCGGCTTCGCTCTGAGCGATACCGAATTGGTGATAAAGGTCTCTCCCCTCAGACATTGAAGCGGAAGTGCATTATATCCCCATCTTGCACCACATATTCCTTTCCTTCCACACTCATCTTGCCGGCCTCTTTTACAGCAGCTTCGCTACCCAAGGCAATGTAATCGTCATACTTAATCACCTCAGCTCGGATAAAACCTTTCTCAAAATCGGTGTGAATAATGCCGGCGCATTGAGGAGCTTTACTTCCCTTGACAAAAGTCCAAGCACGGGTTTCGTCGGCTCCGGAAGTAAAGTAAGTCTCCAAATTCAGAAGGGCATAAGCAGCTCGGATCAGACGATTCACACCGCTCTCTTCCAAGCCTATCTCTTCCAAAAACATTTGTCTTTCTTCGTAGGTCTCCAGTTCGGCGATCTCACTTTCGATCTTGGCGGCCACGATAAGAATACCGGCCCCCTCGCTTGCCACTGCCTCGCGCACCTTTTCTACATAGGCATTGCCATTTACGGCCGAGGCTTCGTCTACATTACAAACGTAGAGCACGGGCTTTGCCGTTAGGAGGAAGAGATCGTGTGCTGCCTCTTGTTCCTCTTTCTTCTCGAAATGTACCGTGCGAGCGTTTAATCCCTTCTCTAGAGCCTCTTTGTAGGCTTGGAGTACCGAAACGACCAGCGCCGCTTGTTTGTCGCCTCCGGTCTTCGCTTGCTTCTCGAGCTTGGCTAGGCGGCTCTCTACAGTCTCCAAATCCTTGAGTTGTAACTCGGTATCGATAATCTCCTTATCCCGCAGGGGGTTTACCGAGCCATCTACGTGGGTAATATTATCGTCGTCAAAACAACGCAACACATGCAGGATAGCATCTGTCTCTCGGATATTTCCCAAGAACTTATTCCCCAGACCTTCGCCTTTGCTTGCTCCTTTTACGAGCCCGGCAATATCCACAATCTCCACCGTGGCTGGGATCAAACGCTTGGGATGATCGATCTCGGCAAGGGCGTTGAGCCGCTCATCGGGCACCGTGATAACGCCCACATTGGGCTCTATTGTACAGAATGGGAAGTTGGCAGATTGTGCCTTGGCATTAGAAAGACAATTGAAAAGGGTAGACTTACCGACGTTGGGTAGCCCAACGATTCCGCATTGTAGTGACATTCGTTATTGTATTAATCGCACTCTTATTTGGCTGCAAAGGTACTGCCATTCCGCCAAATACCCAAAGCACCACTGCTCCGCGGTCCCCTCTATACAAAAGAATCAGGCTCCTCTTTCCTCTTGAGAAGCCTGACCAAGCTATTTATCTTCTCTTCCAAACAAGAGAAGACCTTATATGCTAAATGTCCCTGTTTGAAAGACAGCAATAAAACGTTTCTACTAGCGAATCGAATCCGGTAAAACAGCAGGCACATCCGAATTCGTACCAGTCAGATTATCCTGCTTTTGAGAGTTTTCGTGTTTTATTGTTATCTCGCTTTTCACTTCACTTTTTATTGGCTTTTCCATAATACGCTCAGTCGCTTCTATAGCCTTCTGTTGCGTCTGCTTTGTCAGTGCACCGGTTGTTGCCCAAAAGACAAGTACTCCCACGGCCGCTGAAATAAGCGTAATTCCAATCGCTTTTCCTGTTCCGTCTCCCATAATTAAATTGAACTAGTTGTTATTTATATCTATTTAAAAACTCAAAGAACTAGAAAAACATTTCTAACCAGAAAGCCTTTTAGTTCCACACTGCTTCATTTCCTTTTCTACACCTATCTCCTTACTCTGTACATCTTTGCACAAGTAAACTCTTTCCAAAACAAATTCCCCGCAAACGTAAAAAAAAATGACATAGCAAAATCTGTTGCCATCTTCGCTAGGAAACCCCTCCTATAACAAGACCATCCAAGAAGCCCCTCTCAACAAAAGAAGCCGAAAGCAAGAACCCAAACGCTACCAGTTCAGCACCTTGTCCGAAATCCGAACAGCCCCTTACGGACATAAAAGAGGGAGGAGCAATTATACTACCGGTATTTATAGCCTCCAAGAGGAAGCCCAGCAAGCATAATCACTCCACCCTATCTTTGTCCCCTGCCAACTGAGGCTTGGGGATTCGATGTTAACCCACCCGGGGAAGGCACTTTTTGCGACTTCTCCCGAGTAGAGGAGGCAACAATTATCGGCGGATTACCAATTTAGCGAGATTGCCATTGGCAGATTTCGTTTTGGACAGGATTGGGGTAAAGCGAAAGCTCTTGGGCCAGGCATTGCACCTCAATAGCCAATTGCAAGTTCATACTTTTGCACAAATTCTACAATAGTCTCTTAGCAGGACGATTGTTTTTGTCGTACTTCTGGGGAAAATAGCGTTGTAGGATGCTCGGCTTTAGCAAGCCCGCTATCTTGTAAAAAGGGACAAAGACCTCAATAAGCCCATCAGCATAGCATCCTCCTTGATAGGGATTGTAGACATAGGTAATGCCATTTTCATCGAGATAAAAGTTATCATGCCCACTGAGTTCTCGCCCACTGAGTGCAGAGATAATAGCATTTACTTCCTCCTCAACTCCTGGACAAAAGAGCATCTCGCTGTTGATCACCTCCAATGAGGAGCTATCAAAGAGCAAATAGGACGTGCCATACATACCATGTGCACCTCCCTTGTACTCTGTATAGTTAGATTGAAAGCAAATAAAATTGCCCTCACTCTCTTTCACTACAACCTCTCGGGATAATTCAAAACAGAGAACACCGATCGTACTATCCTCCCCTGTTTCTCTCGAAGACTCCACGTAGAGATCCTTCTCGTCTTCGTACATCCCTAAAGCATAGTCTTTGTACTCAAGAGTCTCTTTCTCAATCTCTTTTTCGATAGCTTGTGGGATGCTCTCCTCTTGATCCTTTGATAGCGGAACCCCTCCACCAATACACCTGTAGATATCTAATACTTTTTGGAGTTGTTGTTGATTACCATTTCGCAGGGCTTTGGGATAGACAATTCTATAGTTAAAGGAATACCCCTCTTGCGATTGTTTCCCATTTTCGTCAAGCACAGGGACAAATCGTTGTACAGAACAGGAGTCTAGGATAAAAGGATTAGTCATCCGTTGTCCTCTGGCAGAAAAACTTAAACTAACAGCGAGGAAGATTACACCCAACCTCAAAAATGATCTTTTCTTCATATTGATTTCGTTTATTTTGAATGTAGACTTGCCTTATAAGCTCTTCTTGATTTATAAAAAAAACTACCATGCAAGTTTAATGCAAAGATAGTATTTTTCAGTTTACCGTTTTTGACTTAGATATTATTTCATGTAAAATATGGATTCCTCTAAAAATGTCTTACGCTATGGCTCTATCAAAGAGCATGGAATTCATTTCGGGATAGACCTAAAACTCCGAGAGAATCGGGCAAGAATCTTCGAGAAATCGCGCAGTATTCAAGGGCATTTTCAGCCTACTCTCCCCGCCTAATTGGCTGACGCCAAACGAAGGAGTCGCTGCGAAGCTAGGAAAAGGCAAGGGGACAAGGGGGTATCCCCTCTATATGTGTTCCTCTCGTAGTTAGCTGTGGAAGCAAAAGTATGCTGAGACTCCCCATAAAAGAAAAGTCCTTACTCTAGAGCCTCCTTCTGCTCATACTTATCCAATCCTCATCTCGAATGGTTTTACTACCCTTATGGTGAGGATTATCCAGGTAATGCCACTCTTCTTCGTCCGTGAGGGCTAACATGTTTCTGTAATGTGTTAGCCTTCCGTCTTTTTAGATAACCTCTACCGATTCTGTACCTCCATCTTATATCCGGATATTTTCGACATTATCTCTGGATTCGCATTCAACACTTGAAGTCTTTTCGGGATAAACAAAAAGAGCTGACTCCATTCTCTGAAGTCAGCCTCTTTTTTCTCTATGTTACCTACTTCCTCCTTCTTCAACTCCCTTTCCATTCCCTAGGTTCCTGAACATCATCCCTAGACACTATCAAGAAAGCATGGCGCAATCAAGAGAGCAGCCTTCAAGCCAGTTCTTTTTGTCTAGGAGGTTATTATTCCCTTCGCGGTATAGACACAAGAACTAAGAAGTGATAAGGAAGCAACCGAGTACAGAATCGGACTTTTAATTACTACTTAGCCTTGTTCTTTATTTTATCAAGAGTTCCCCTTTTCCCTTCGTTGTATCAGGAATGCCTCAGTCTCCTCTTTTACAATGGAGGTGAACCCTCTTAACGACACGAACCTCACGACACCGAGAGTTCCCTCATTGGATGGGGAGGAGACTGCCCGCCCACACAGGGCTAAGAGCCCTCTAGCAAGCCCACAAAACAAAAAAGGGATTCCCAAGCTCTTGGCTCGAAGATCCCCTCTCTACGCCACTCTCGGACTTCAAAGAAACTCCCCTTCAAACAAAAAAAGAGAACCCCCAAGCATCTCTCTGCTCAAGGGTTCTCCCTTCGAAA